>TARA_R110002050_G_scaffold156852_5_pt1 | contig 147396 bp, 142 predicted proteins | sample TARA_R110002050 | Tara Oceans TARA_R110002050 (sample SAMEA4396988) | marine metagenome | biome: Polar Biome; feature: [DCM] deep chlorophyll maximum layer (ENVO:01000326); material: water (ENVO:00002006), including particulate matter (ENVO:01000060) such as... | depth 25 m
GCCGTGCCCGTTGCCGTGCCATTTTTTCGCGCTGGCGCTGAGCCGGGCTTTTGAACAACGCATCAAGCAAACCCTGCGCCTGGACCGGCGGCGGAGCCACCACCACGCCGGTGAAAGTAACCGCGACGGCGATCATCGCCACGCCTGCCCGCATCTTAATATTCATACCCAGCCCAGATTGTTGTGCGGTGCCCTGCAGGCCTACGCGTTCAAGTCAAATCACCCGTTGTGGGCAGACCGTAGCAAATCACTGGTTCAATGAAAAGAATGCGGGGCAACATCTTGTCGCCCGATTGCAACCTGACAAATGAGCGGGGCGAACCAACGACAGCACTGATCACAGCCGGCTTAGTCCGGCGCCTTCGTGGCCATCCGGCGCGACAGGGCCGGCGCCAGATCGTACCAGCCCTTCGACCGGTTGACGACCCAGACCAGCGACAGCATGACCGGAACCTCGATCAGCACCCCGACCACGGTGGCGAGTGCGGCACCCGAATTGAACCCGAACAGGCTGATCGCCACGGCAACCGCAAGTTCAAAGAAGTTGCTGGCTCCGATCAGCGCGGATGGTCCGGCAATCACATGGGTCTCCCCGACCACCCGGTTGGCAATATAGCCAATACCGAAGATCAGGTAAGTCTGGATGATGATCGGCACGGAAAGCAGGACAATGATCAGCGGCTGGGCAAGGATCGCCTGTCCCTGGAAGGCAAACAGCACGACCAGCGTTGCCAGCAGCGCCAGGATGGACAGCGGCTGCAGTTTGGCAAGCAATCCATCCAGCTTCGCTCCACCGCCCGCCGCCAGAACCCGGTTGCGCAGGACCTGAGCGATGATCACCGGCACCACGATATAGAGCGCCACCGACAAAAGCAGGGTCTGCCACGGCACGGTGATCGCGGAAATGCCCAGGAGCAAAGCCACGATCGGGGCAAAGGCAATGACCATCACCAGATCGTTCACCGTCACCTGGCTCAGGGTAAACAGCGGATCTCCCCTGGTCAGATTGCTCCAGACGAAGACCATGGCCGTGCAAGGCGCCGCACCAAGCAGAATCAGCCCGGCGATATAGCTGTTGATCTGGTCGGCGGGCAGCCACGGCAGGAACAGCCAGCCGATGAAGAACCACGCCATGACGGCCATGGTGAATGGCTTGATCGCCCAGTTGACGATGAGGGTAACCGAAATGCCGCGCCAGTGACGGCTGACCTGCCCCAGCGATGCAAAGTCGATCTTGACCAGCATCGGAATGATCATCATCCAGATCAGCACCGCAACCGGCAGATTGACACTGGCAATTTCGGCCGAGCCGATCGCCTGGAAGACGGACGGGAAGACATATCCGAGGCTTATGCCGGCAACGATGCACAGCGCGACCCAGAGTGTCAGGTACCGCTCAAACGTCGACATTTCATACTCCTGCAAATTGAAACCGGAAGCCTGGCGGCAAGGTTGGGACTGCAGCACCAGGCTATCGCAACCAGCGCAATCAGTTCAATTCCATAAATCATGATATATGGACTTATTCAAGCGAAACGTCGTGCTCCCCAGCCAATGCCGCAATTGCAATTCATCAGCCTTCATCCTAAGACCGCTGAACACACATCAGTGGCAGCAGGCGACCGGAAAGGCATCCCGTGGCAAACGATCTCTTCCCTCTTGGACCCGACACGACACCATGGCGAAAGCTGACCGGCGCCCATGTCGGCGTTGAAAGCTTCCGTGGCCAGGACATCCTGACCGTCGAGACCGACGGATTGCGGCTTTTGGCCGAGGCGGCGTTTGGCGACATCAACCATCTGCTCAGGCCGGCACATCTCAAGCAATTGGCAGCCATCCTCGACGATCCGGAAGCGACGGAAAACGATCGCTTTGTCGCGCTCGACCTGCTCAAGAACGCCAACATCTCCGCCGGCGGCGTGCTGCCGATGTGCCAGGATACCGGAACCGCAATCATCATGGCCAAGAAGGGCCGCAAGGTCTGGACCGAGGGCGGCGATTACGAAGCTCTGGCCGGTGGCGTGCTCGACGCCTATGAGCGCCGCAATCTGCGCTATTCCCAACTCGCGCCGCTGTCGATGTTCGAGGAGAAGAACACCAAGACCAACCTTCCCGCCCAGATTGATATCTATGAGGAAGGTGAGGACAGTTATGATTTCCTGTTTGTCGCCAAGGGTGGCGGGTCAGCCAACAAGACGTTCCTGTTTCAGGGCACGCCGTCGCTGCTGACCCATGACCGCATGATCGAGTTCCTGCGCGAAAAGATCCTGACGCTCGGCACCGCCGCCTGCCCGCCCTATCATCTGGCGATCGTCATCGGCGGAACCTCGGCGGAAATGAATCTCAAGACCGTCAAGCTTGCCTCGACCAAATATCTCGATGAGCTTCCGACAAGGGGATCGGAGTCAGGCCATGCGTTCCGTGACCTCGAAATGGAAGCCGAAGTCCACAAACTGACCCAGCAGATGGGGGTCGGCGCGCAGTTCGGCGGGAAATATTTCTGCCACGACGTGCGCGTGATCCGGCTGCCGCGCCATGGCGCGTCGCTGCCCATCGGGCTGGGCGTTTCCTGCTCGGCCGACAGGCAGGCCAAGGGCAAGATCACCAGGGACGGCATTTTCCTCGAACAACTTGAGACCGAGCCGTCAAAATACCTGCCGGATATCGACGAGGAAAAGCTCTCCGAACATGTGGTCAGGATCGATCTTAACCGCCCGATGAGTGAAATCCTCACTGAACTGTCCAGGCACCCGATCAAAACCCAGCTTTCGCTGACCGGTTCGATCATCGTCGCGCGCGATCTGGCGCATGCCAAAATCCGCGCAAGACTGGAAGCGGGCGAACCCATGCCCGAATACTTCAAAAATCATCCGGTCTACTATGCAGGCCCGGCAAAAACCCCGGAAGGCTATGCATCGGGCTCCTTCGGTCCGACCACGGCGGGCCGTATGGATTCCTATGTCGATCAGTTCCAGTCTTTCGGCGGTTCGATGGTGATGCTGGCCAAGGGCAACCGGTCCCGCTCGGTCCGCGAGGCTTGTGCGCGTCATGGCGGGTTCTATCTGGGATCAATCGGCGGCCCCGCGGCGCGGCTTGCGCAGGATTGCATCAAGAAGGTCGAGATCGAGGAATATCCGGAACTGGGAATGGAGGCGATCTGGCGAATCGAAGTCGAGAACTTCCCTGCTTTCATCGTGATTGACGACAAGGGTAACGATTTTTTCAAGGACCTGAACCTGGGGTAAGAGATTTATCTTTTGATTACAGTGGGTTACAAAACTCACTCAACCGATGATAGAAGGGCGAGACTCTACCGCAGTTAACATTTCCCAAATATTTGTCCCGTAATATTCCCCGCAGAAAATGATATTCTGCAATGCTTGGGGACAGAAAATGTCAGCTGTTGCTGTAAACAAGGTCCAGACACTGGACACAGCCACCATGGTTCTTGCAACCATGCGCCGGCGGGGGATTTCAGGACTTCCGCGCAATTACGAACTGGTCTACGAGGCCCTCAACGCCTCCAATGCGCGGCTGACCAAGGAATTCGAAAATCTCGGACGCAACCCCGGACAGGAAGAGCTCGACGCCCTGGGTAAGAAGCACTTTCCGCATCATCAGCGCCGGGACGTGGTTCAGGGCGCTCATGACAAGATCTCCGGCGAACTTGAAAGCATGTTGCGCTTGCTCCGGCAGGAACAATCCTCGCTGGAGAGTTATTCCAAATTGCTTGGCGAAACCTACAACCGCATTTCCAGCAAAAGCGCCTCAAGCGCCGACATCCTTTCCAATGTCATTGGCGTCCTGACCAACGCTACCGGCGACACCATGGAAAAAGGCAAGATTGTCGTCGAGCACATGGTCGAACGCGCCCGCGAGATGGAACAGGTCAAACTCGAACTGGACGAATACAAGCGGATCGCCAACACCGATCCGCTCACTCGCCTGTCCAACCGCCGCGCGTTCGACGAAGTTCTCTCCAGCATCTACAACACTCAGCGGGATGCCATGTATTATGCGCTGATCATGGCAGACATCGACCATTTCAAGAAATTCAATGACACCTACGGACACCCGGTCGGCGACCGGGTTCTCGGCGTGGTCGCCGCGGTGATGAAAAGCGCGCTGCGAAGGGGCGTGTTCATCTCCCGCACTGGCGGCGAGGAATTCGCAGTGGTGCTTCAGGGCGCGAGTCTGGAAGACACTACCGTGATCGCCGAGCGGATCCGCCAGGCGGTTGAAGCAACGCCGCTGAAGAACCAGCGGACCGGCGTTGATTACGGCCCGATTACCCTTTCACTGGGCATTTGCATGGCAAACGAGGCCGAAAGCGCCGAGGAGCTCTACAACAAGGCCGACGTTGCACTTTACACCGCAAAAAACAATGGACGTAACCGGACCCAGATCTACAATCCGGAGATCAATCAGGATTTTGAAAAGAACTGGGCGATTTACAAGAGTTGATTGCACTATCCGGCAAACCACACCGGCATTTCATTCAGCGCGCGCGACAAAAAGACCGCGCCTGATTTCCGCCACAATCTCGCCATGATGCTGGACACTTCGTCTCGAAGCAGGTACCGATTACGGTCCGTGGTCGAGCGCATTCCGGCGTCAGGCCCGATAGTCTTTCAATCAAATTCCGGGAACTCGACATGAAACGCCTGATTTCCTTCGCATTTCTCGCCCTGTGCCTGATGGCGCCGGCCGCTGTGCATGCCCAGTCTTCGACGGACTCAAAGTCGCTGCTTCAGATCCTGTTTCCGCCATCGGACAATTACAACAAGTACCGCCGCTCCGATAAGTCCCCGATCAAGCGCAAAATGATCTCGTTCAAGGAGAATCATTCTGTCGGCACCATCATCATCGACACCTCTGACCGGCGGCTTTATCACGTGGTCAAGCCGGGCAAGGCGATGGCCTACGGGATCGGCGTCGGCCGCGAAGGCTTTACTTGGCAGGGCCAGAAAAACATCACCCGCAAGGCCGAATGGCCGGGCTGGACTCCGCCGCAGGTGATGCGCGACCGCGTCAAGCGTCAGGAAGGTCGTGTCCTTCCCGCTTACATGAAAGGCGGACCGGACAATCCGCTCGGCGCCCGCGCCTTGTATATCGGTTCGACGATTTACCGAATCCACGGCACCAACCAACCCTGGACAATCGGACAGGCGATGTCTTCGGGTTGCATCCGCATGGCCAACGAAGATGTCATCGACCTTTACAACAAGGTCGATGTCGGCACCAAGGTGATCGTGCGCCAGTAATTTCCGCAGCAATCGCAAGACGACAATAACCGGCTGGAAAGGCCGGTTTTTGTTGTCACCACATAAAGCTCCTGGCTCTTTCGGTCCACTCCCGGTCATAGCTTTGGGCGTCGAAAGCCCGCTTGATTTCGGGCATCAGTCTGCCGGGGTCTGGCAGTGCCGACACGTCTGACCAGGCCTCCTGATTCCCGCATCAGTGCTCTCGCACTCTGGAAACAGGCTTCTGCGATGGTGATGATGCTCATGCAAGCCTTCTGGGTCTCCCGCTTTCACAGGCCGGCAGCTTGCCGGTTTCGTCTGAACAGGAAAGCGGCATGTCAACAATGTTGCCGCTGTCGACCTCCCCGCCAGCAAACTCAGCCACGGCCGCCGTGACCGAAGCCGCCGAGACAATTCTCCTGTGGCCCAAGCCGTTGGCCCGCATCAGCCTGACATGCGGCCCCAGGCCCGCGATGGTCTGGGCGTTGAAGAACGCAACCTCCTTGTCGTCCTCGGCGTGAATGACAAGCATCGGAAGCCGGACACCGTCAAGCATCCGGTCAACCCGGAATTCCGACAAGGGACGTCCGGTCACCCGCAACACCTGACGTTCGAAAGCCTTCTGCGCCGCAACGCCAAGCCCCAGCAACCCGCCAACCCAGCGGAACACCAAAGCCATGTCGGAAGGCGCCGAAATGGTAACAATGCGGTCCGGCATGCGTTGCGGAACATGCAGGATTGCTCCCGCTGCTGCCGCCAGCACCGAAGGACCGCCAAAGGAATGACCAACGAAGGTGTCAAAACCGCCATGCTGGCGCCACGCCGCATCAATGGCTTCCACCGCCTTGCCCAGATGCAGGACGCGTCCGGTGGAGGCGCCGTGCCCTGGAAGGTCAAGACAGACCGCGGTGTGGCCGGCGGCTACCAGCGCATCGGCCATCGCCACCAGGTGATCGCTGCGCGAACGATATCCATGAACCAGCAAAACCTGCACACCACTATCGTCTTGCCGAGCGGGGCGAAACACATGGGTGGCAACAACGCTGCCGGGAATTACCAGACGCACGGTCTCGCTTGCGGCCATGCGCGCCCTTGCCTTCTCGATCGCCTGATGTTCCTTCTTGCTTTGCGGCTTGACCGAACGGGTCCGGCAGAACAACCAGAACGCCAGTTCACCTGCCTTTTCAGGCGATTGCGCGGCAATCACCCGGAGCGCCACGCGGGTGACCTTTTCAACAAGAGATGCCATAGTGGATTTCCCGATAGGTTCAACTATGAACAGAATTGTACAACCATGAACAAAAATCAACCCCTCCCCTGGGAAAACCCGCGGTTTCGCAACTGGATTGCTGTCGCCCGAGCCTGTCAGGTGATGGGTTTGACGCTGGCGCGTGCGCTTCAACCGCTCGACATCAAACCGCCGCATCTCGACATACTGGTCAACCTGTTCCGAACACCGGGCATTTCACAGCAGGATCTGGCTGACAAACTGCTGGTCGGCCGCTCCAACCTGTCCATGCTGCTGCCGCAGCTGGAAAAACGCGGTCTGATTGTGCGCAGCGGCGACCCGAGGGACCGGCGGATCCTGCGCCTGGAACTCACCGCCGAAGGTATCCGGCTGACCGAAGAGGCGATCGTGATTCAGTCCGAGCTGATCGACCGCACCATGAAAACCGCGACAGCCGAAGAGTGCGATCTTGTCGGAGACGTGATGATGCGCATCATAAACGAGTTGACCGGATCGGGAGAAACAGAGCCGCCCGCGAACGATTGATTCATCTGCCTACACGCCGAAATTGACCGGCGTTACAAACATCAATGCAGTCACAATCTACTTCGAGAAATACATCAGAGATATCCTCTACCTTAAACCCCGAACAATAATTCATAATTATGCAACAAGTACGGATTTAGATATGTTGGAAAGAATACCTGTTGGTATACACCTTACTATTGACTAGGAATTGTACAGGTAACCGCTAAATTGGTGCGGAGACATTTGGCGTGATATGAGACAAGATCGCAAGCGACCGCGCGTTGTCGACAATGCGAAATCAATTGCTTCAAACCCGGAATACAGGAAGATCCATCATGCCGCCGATGGGATTCCGACCACTACAATCGAGATCAATGTTGCTCGCATGGATACGGATAGCGACAGGTCGGCGTTACCGCCTAAATGATCGTTTATCCACCTGCCCGCCTAGTTGCTGCGGGACATTCTCACGACCAGAAACAAACCGACCAATAACGCAGCGATAATGGCAATACTGACAAGCGGGTTGTCGTGTGAGGGCGGGTTGCAAGCCGCCTCCAGTACCTGCAACGGTACCGGTGACCCTTCGATTTGCCGCGCGGCTTCAAATGCTTCTGGACTGCAGTCAGTTTCCATAAATTCGCATTATCATTCACAACCGATTCGTGCAATAAATAACATGCGATCAATCTATGGGTTTATATAAGCACGACAAATATTAGGACATAATGATGGATCGAAACCTTCTCTATAGCTCAGTGCGACCGCTTTTCACGGGGCACGAGAACAGTCGCAAGTGGATGGAATCGGAGGGATTTTTCGACACCCGCCATCGCCACAAGGTTTCCCACTCTCGCTAGATATCCGTATTCCTCGCGGATTTGAAGGGTGAGGCGAGCGGCAATATGTCGCCGGTGAAGGAGGCCGTTTCCGCCTTGCAGAAGCGACAAGAATCCATCCGACGCCACTATCAACAGTGTGTTTGAGAGCGCTTCGAAAAAGGCCACCCTTCATCGGTCTGGACGCATATTGGCGGGTGGCTGCAAGGTCGTGGAGGCGTCCAGATCACGCATAGGCACCACGATGGCGGGGCCCGGGCGTACCCTACCCGTCCCGTTGCGAGCAACCCTGACCTTGTAGGGAACATGATCATCAACGCAGATATTGCCGCAGTTGAAATCTAAGCCAGACCAATTGCCGGAAAGAGGCTTTTCGACCGCAGCCACCCGCGAACGCAAGGGCGAGGCAGCTTCAGGACTGAAGTCCGGCTGCCGGGCCAGGCTAGATCATGTACGGCTCATGCCCTTGTCTGCGAGTTCGCCAATATACTCCGCCCAGCGCGCGTCTTTTTCGGCGCCGAGTTCGGAGAGAAAACTCCAGGTGAAGATGCCCGTGTCATGACCGTCATCAAACGCCAGACGCACCGCGTAATTGCCAACCGGCAACACTTTGGCGATGGTCACGCCGGCCTTGCCTCCCACCGTCACCCGCTGGGCCGGCGAATGCCCCTGCACTTCCGCCGATGGCGAACGCACCCGCAGCAGTTCCGCCTCGATGGCGTAGCTTCTGCCGTCCATGAAACTGACGGTCAGCATTTTGCGATCGGGAGAAACACGCAGCTCCTTCGGCCATGCCGTTCCATGATCAGCCATCTGTCTTGCTCTCCGGTTTCGTCTCGACTGGGTTTGATCTAGTCGTGAACCGGCCGTTCCACAAGCCACAAGCAGGCCTGCGGCAGCTCCAACACGTCTTTCCCTTGACGCGGAGGCTGCGGATGACGACATTGGAACCCTTGATGTGAAGGATGATCGGCAATGGACAACATTCGCGCGCCACTGGACAACGCTGCAACGTCGGCCATGATCGACCCGTTCGGCCGGACAGTGAATTATCTCAGGGTGTCGGTGACCGACCGCTGCGATTTCCGCTGCACCTATTGCATGGCCGAAAACATGACGTTCCTGCCAAAGAAGGACCTTCTGACGCTCGAGGAGCTCGAACGGCTCTGCGCGGTTTTTGTCGAGAAAGGCGTACGCAAGATCCGCCTCACAGGCGGCGAACCGCTGGTGCGCAAGAACATCATGCACTTCGTCAGGCAGGTCGGGCTCCACATCGACGCCGGTCGCATGGACGAGTTGACGCTGACCACCAACGGCTCCCAACTCGCACGCTTCGCGCCGGAGCTATATGATTGCGGCGTGCGCCGGATCAACGTCTCCATTGATACGCTCGATCCGGACAAGTTCCGCAAGATCACCCGCTGGGGCGAATTAGGCAAGGTGCTCGAAGGCGTTCGCGCGGCACAGCAAGCCGGATTGAAGATCAAGATCAACGCCGTGGCGCTGAAGGATTTCAACGACCTCGAAATTCCCGAAATGCTCAAATGGGCGCATGGCCAGGGCATGGACATGACGGTGATCGAAACCATGCCGATGGGCGAGATCGACGAGGATCGCACCGATCAGTATCTGCCGTTGTCGCTGCTCAGAAGCGATCTCGAACGCAAGTTCACGCTTGAGGACATCCCGTTCAATTCCGGCGGCCCGGCGCGTTATGTGACGGTCAAGGAAACCGGTGGCAAGCTCGGCTTCATCACCCCGATGACACATAATTTCTGCGAGAGCTGCAACCGTATCCGTCTGACCTGCACCGGAACGCTTTACATGTGCCTGGGCCAGAATGACGCGGCGGACCTGCGCGCGCCGCTGCGCGCCTCGGAAGGCAACGAACTGCTGTCCGCCGCCATTGATGAAGCCATCACCCGCAAACCCAAGGGTCACGATTTCATCATTGACCGCACCACCAAACAACCCGCTGTCTCCCGCCACATGAGCGTTACCGGCGGCTGAAATCCCAACCCATTCGGGGCATGTCCATGCGCGTTGCAGTCATCGGCGGCGGGATCGCCGGATTATCCACCGCCTGGGCGCTGACCAAGGCCGGCGTTGAGACCACGCTGTTCGAGCGCGGCCCGATTCCCAATCCGCTTGGCGCTTCCGGCGATCATCACCGCATCATCCGCCGTGCCTATGGCAGCCAGGGCGGTTATCAGCGCCGCATTACCGAAGCCTACGCGTCCTGGGACGAGATGTGGCGCGACATCGGGACAAATCATCTTGTCGCCAACGGCTTTCTGCTGCTGTCGCTGTATCCCGGCGACATGGGCGAACAGATGCGTCATGGCCTGGCGGACCAGGGCGATCCTTATGAGGTCATCCCTGTCGAAGAGGCGGTTCGGCGCTATCCCTACCTGGATGCGGGCAATGTCAGGGAAGTTACCTTCAGCCCTGAAGGTGGCGCGCTGATGTGCCGCCACATCGCCGTCGATCTTGTCCGATGGCTCAGAGACAAAGGCTGCGTGGTTCGCGAAAACACCGAAATCAACCGGATTGACCACGACAGCGGTGCTCTGGGAACCGCCGCCGGTGACACATTCAGTTTCGATCGCATCGTCATAGCGGCTGGCGCCTGGGCGCCGGGTCTGGTTCCGCAATTGCAGTCGGAACTCACCCCCTGGCGGACCGCGGTGGCCTATCTCGAACCTCCAGCCGACCTGGCTGAAGCCTGGGCCGCATCGCCGGTCATCCTTGAGACCGGTGGCACGTCTGACGGTTACGTGCTGCCGCCGGTGCGCGGCACGGGGCTGAAGTTCGGGACAGGGCTGCACAAATACAAGAGCGCGCCCGACAAGAACCGCGAGGTCTTGCCCGATGAAGCCGCCGCCATTGTCTCCCATCTGCGTCCGGCCTTCGCCCGGCTGGATGAATACCGCGTCACCAATGTCGTGTCCTGCGCCTACACTTTTACGCGCGACGAACACTTTCTGACCCGCCGCGCATCCAGGTCCACCATTGTGTCGGCATGCTCGGGACACGGCTACAAATTTGGTGCTGCCGTTGGCCGCAGGGTTGCCAAAAGCCTGCTTGATGGAGACGATGCTGCGCTGACAAGCTGGATCGAAGCCCGTGACTGATCAATAACCCTGATGGATTTGCTGCCGCACAACGCTGGGTAACCGCACACGGCAATGCTAGGCTAGCGGCCGGCCAGCGATTCCATGCCGGCAAGAACCGGATGTCTGATGGCTATTACCCCCAATATGCGCGGCGCGTTGTTCATGTCCCTGTCGATGGCGGGTTTCACTTTCAATGACTCGATCATCAAGCTTCTGACCACCGACCTGAGCATCGCACAGCTGTTGTTTCTCAGGGGGCTAGTCGCCTCATTGCTGATTTATCTGCTCGCCAGGCATCGCCGGGCTCTGCGACCGCCCCGTGTGCTGCTCAACCGCTGGGTCGCGCTGCGGGTGGCGGGGGAAGTCGGCGGAACGCTGACATTTCTGAGCGGCCTGTCGCATATTCCCATCGCCAATGCGTCGGCGATCCTGCAGGCCCTGCCACTGGCGGTCACTATGGGTGCGGCGATCTTCCTGTCCGAACCGGTCGGCTGGCGGCGATGGGGGGCTATCCTGATCGGCTTTACCGGGATCCTCATAATCGTCAGACCAGGGCTTGCAGGATTCTCGCCCTATGCGTTGATGATCGTGGGAACCGTCATCTTCGCCACCGTGCGCGATATCGCCACCCGCAAGGTCGATTCGGCGATTCCATCCCTGTATCTGTCAACGGTCACCGCGATTGTCGTGACACTGGCCGGGCTTGTGTTGATCTGGCCCATGGGCGGCTGGAAGCCCGTCAATCTGTCGGAATTCGCCCTGATCAGCCTCGCAGCCTGCCTGGTTCTGATCGGTTACCAGTGCATCATCATGTCGATGCGGGAGGGCGAAATCTCGTTTGTCGCGCCATTCCGCTACACAAGCCTGCTCTGGGCTTTGTTGATGGGCGTGGTGCTGTTTGGCGAATACCCCGATGCTTACATGATCACCGGTGCCGTCATCGTCATCGGTTCGGGACTATACACACTCTATCGCGAACGCATCAAAAGCAGTGACAAACCCGCGAGCCATGCCCCGCCGCGCCATTCGCCCTGAACACGCCGCCACACACTCAGGCCGGTCCGCGACTGGAATCGGAGGACAAGTCATCCTCCGCCGGCCCAACAATCCCCGTTTGCAATTCCTTGTCAGGCATCGCATCGCGCCCAGCTTCCTCTTGCGCTTCTCTTTCCAGGGCGTCCGCTTCCCATTGCGCAAGCAGTTTGACATGCATGCACTCCCCCCAGAATGCATTGCAAAACGGGCATTGATCGAGTTCCTCGCTACCGGGCACATGACCTCCCAATATTTCGTTTGAAGCCGGGCGTTCGCCTGGCCCGATCTTATCAGTACAATATTACAAAAAATCCCCCAAAAATTAAGGGGTGTGCAAATTAAATCGCAACAGCCCAAAGTATAACCCGAACTCTTTCGCGTTAACACTCTTGAGAGCATCATCGAATGCAGGCGACAATTCGATCCCGGTCGCGTCTGATTTCATTTGCATCGGCGCGCGCGACGTCACAAAACATCACCGATGAAAAAGACGATCTTCCTGAACCGCGCAACGCCGCCGCACATCATCACGCTGGTGACGATCGCAGGTCTCAGCGCACTGACGATGAACCTGTTTTTGCCGTCAATGCCCAGCATCGCCAACTATTATCAAGCCGACTATGCGCTGGTGCAGTTGGCGATCTCCGGCTACCTCGCCTTCACCGGCCTGCTTCAACTGGTCATCGGCCCGTTGTCCGACCGCTATGGACGGCGTCCGGTGACGATTGTCAGTCTCGTTGTTTTTCTCATCGCAACCGCGCTGGCGCCCTTTGCACCGACCATCGAGACATTCCTGGCGATCCGGATGCTGCAGGCCGCGGTCGTCTCCGGCATGGTGCTGTCGCGAGCCATTGTCCGTGATATCGTGAGCACCGACCAGGCAGCCTCGATGATCGGCTATGTCACCATGGGGATGACGCTGGCGCCGATGGTCGGGCCGGCACTGGGCGGCATCATGGATGAGATGTTTGGTTGGCAATCGTCCTTCGCATTGCTGTTTGTGTTCGGGGTGGCGACCCTGGCATTGTCCATCGCGGACCTGGGAGAAACCAATCTCAACCGGTCCGCCAGCATGCTCAAACAGTTCGGCGCCTATCCCGAACTCATCCGCTCGCGGCGATTTTGGGGGTACACTCTGACCGCCACCTTCGCCTCGGGGGCGTTTTTCTCGTTTCTTGGCGCAGGCCCATTCGTGGCCACCGAAATCCTCGGCATGACGCCCTCGGAACTCGGATTCTATTTCGTCATCACGGCGGTTGGCTACATGGGCGGCAATTTCCTCTCCGGCCGTTTTGCCCAGCAGATCGGCATCAACCGCATGATGGCGACCGGCTGTATGATTGCCGCACTGGGCATGGCCCTGTCACTGATGCTGTTTCTCGCCGGGCTGCACCATCCGCTGTCATTCTTCGGCCCAATTTTCTTTCTCGGCCTTGGAAACGGCATCACACTGCCCAGCGCTAATGCCGGGATTGTCAGCGTGCGCCCACACCTCGCCGGATCAGCCTCCGGCCTGGGTGGGGCGATCACCATCGGCGGCGGTGCGGTGCTCTCGTCCATGGCAGGCGCCGTCATTTCGGTTGAAACGGGCCCCTACCCGCTGATCCTGATCATGCTTGCCTCCTGCGTGCTGAGCGTGTTCGCGACACTGTATGTCATCCGTGTCGAGCGCAGCCTGAACGCCAATACCGCGATTGAGCAGGCATCATGAGGATCATCGGCGGCATACTTGCCGGCGGACGCGGACGCCGCATGGCCGGGATCGACAAGCCCTTTGCCCAATTGGCCGGCCGCCCCCTGGTAGCCCATGTGATTGCGCGTCTCGCCACGCAGACAGAGGGGATTATTCTCAACGCCAACACAGCCCCCGAACGTTTTGACGAATTCGGTCTCGATGTCGTCGCCGACAGTCTGGACGGCTATCGCGGCCCGCTGGCTGGCGTCCATGCGCTGATGCAGGCCGCCCGTCAGCGCGGCGCCAGCCATGTGCTTGTCGTTCCCGCCGATACGCCATTCCTGCCGCGCGATCTTCTCGCCCGGCTGCTGATGGCTGACCAGGACGAGACCACGGTTCGGATCGCCTGCTCGAATGCAAGGCGCCATCCCGTCGTGGCGCTGTGGCCCGTAGCTCTTGCTGATGAACTGGGTGAACACCTTGCCGCGACGGGGGATCTGAGCATGAAGGCATTTCTCGGACGGCTCAAAACCGCCGAGGCCGACTTTTCCCGCCCCGATGAGCCAGACCCGTTCTTCAACATCAACGAACCGGCTGATTTGGCGCGCGCCGAACAATGCATCAGCGGCCCGGCAGGCGGCAACGCCTGATTTTTCACAGGTTACCTGCTTTCGCGATGGGGAAGCTGGTTTTTCCTGTTGCAATCGGCGCGGAAACAGTGGGAATATCCGTTTCAGCGCGGAGCACAAAACCCGCGACCAAACGGAATGCGGCGGCAACAAGCCGCGATCCAGCCAACAGAGAGGACACCTATGCGTATTTCCAAGCGTTTCACCCTGGCAGTTTCGGCTGCGGCACTCGCCCTGACCATGAGTGCTGCCGCGCAGGCTGCCAGCCATGGCGGAATGAAGAAAATCGTCATCGGCACCGAAGGCGCCTACCCGCCCTTCAACAATCTTGAATCCGACGGCAGCCTCGTTGGTTTCGACATCGACATCGCCAAGGCGCTTTGCGAGGAAATGAAGGTCGAGTGCGAATTTGTCACTCAGGACTGGGACGGCATCATTCCGGCTTTGATCGCCGGAAAGTTCGACGCCATCATCGCCTCGATGTCGATCACCGACGAGCGCAAGGAGAAGGTCGACTTCACCGACAAGTACTACAACACACCTCCGGCCATTGCCGTGCCGAAAGACAGCCCGATCACCGAGGCAACTGATGCAGGTCTGGCCGGCAAGATGATCGGCGCACAGTCGTCAACCACCCACTCCAATTACGCTGAAGAGAAGCTCCCGTCGGCCGAACTGAAGCTCTACCCGACACCGGACGAGTACAAGCTCGACATCGATTCCGGCCGTGTTGACGCGGTCATCGACGATGTCATCGTGCTGACCGAGTGGCTCAAGTCTGACGCAGGCACCTGCTGCAAGCTTCTGGGCACCCTGACACCTGATCCGGTGATCAACGGCGAAGGCGCCGGCATCGCCATCCGCAAGGGCGAAACCGAACTGCGCGACATGTTCAACACCGCCATTGCCGCGATCCGCGAGAACGGCACCTACAAGACCATCAACGACAAGTATTTCGACGTTGACGTCTACGGCGACTGATCCGGCTGTGTTCGGATAAACAGCATTGCAAGACGGCGGGCGAGTTTCGTCCGCCGTTTTGCCGTCAAGACCGTAAGCAATACGGCCGGATTCAGGGGACAGTATGGAACCGACAATATCGTTGGGAGCGCAGCTCTATTCGCTCGTCTCCCTGTTTGATCCGTTTTGCGGACCGGTGGGCGTTCTCAACCTGCTTCCGGAAAGTTCGCTTCTGTCGTGCGGGGACACCGGCTGGGGCGACGAAGTGGCGCGCGGCTTTTTCGTTACCATCACACTGGCGGTGTGCACGCTTCCCATCGGACTGACAATCGGTCTGTTTATCTCGTTGGCACAACAGACCGAAGTTCGTTCGCTCCGGATTTCAGCCAACATCTACACCACCATTTTCCGCGGTCTGCCCGAACTTCTGACGATCTTCATGATCTATTTCGGGCTGCAGATCGCTGTCCGGATGGCGGCCATATATCTGGGCTATGACAAGGGCTTCGAGATCAATTCCTTCGTCGCCGGCACCGTCGCGCTTTCGCTGGTGTTTTCCTCCTACGCGTCCGAGGTACTGTCCTCGGCGTTCAAGGCCATTCCCAAGGGCCAGTACGAGGCCGGATATGCGCTCGGGCTCCGACCGGGCAAGACCATGCGGCTGATCATCCTGCCGCAGCTGGTTCGCATTGCGCTTCCCGGTCTGGGCAATCTCTGGATGAACCTGATCAAGGACACCGCGCTGATTTCGGTGATCGGTCTTGGTGACACCCTGCGCTGGTCCGGTGTGGCCGCCAAGGTTACCAAGGAAGCCTTCTTTTTCTATGGAATAGCCTGTCTGCTGTTCCTGGCGCTGGCGGTAGCCTCGTCAGTGGTGTTCTCGAAGATCGAAACCCGCGTGCGCCGCTCGGGAGTAAGCCGGTGAGCGCGGTCAGGGAGCTTATCCCGGCCCAGCCGGCACCGCCCGCCGTTGCGAACACGTGGACCAGAATGCGGATCCTCGGTGCGGTTCTGCTGGGTTTCTGGATACTGGCCGGCATAGGCCTTGTGGCATGGCTGGTCGGCGCCTGGGATATCGACAAGGTCCAGACTTACGGTCCGAAGCTGCTGTCCGGCCTCGTCGTCACACTGACCCTTGTAGGGATTTCGATCACGCTTGGCGCATTGCTGTCGGTCCCCATTGCCTTTGGCCGGATGTCGTCCAACCGGGTGCTGTCCTCGCTCGCCTATGGCTATGTGTATTTTTTCCGCGGCACGCCACTGATCGCGCAATTGTTCCTGATCTACTACGGTCTCGGCAGCTTTCGCGATGAACTCGAGGCAATCGGCCTGTGGATATTTTTCCGCGACGCCTGGAACTGCGCCCTGTTCGCCTTCACGCTCAACACCGCCGCCTACCAGGCCGAGATCCTGCGCGGCGCCATCGAGAGCGTGTCGCGCGGCCAGCACGAGGGGGCCGCCGCTCTCGGCCTGACCCCGTTCCAGACCTTTCACCGGATCATCCTGCCGCAGGCCATGATCGTGGCGCTCAGGCCTTACGGCAATGAGATCATCCTGATGATCAAGGGCTCGGCGATTGTCGCCATCGTCACCGTGTTCGACCTGTTTGGCGAAACCCGACGGGCCTATTCGCGCACATTCGATTTCCAGATGTATATCTGGGCGGCGATCTTCTATCTCGTCATCGTCGAAACGCTGCGCAACATCTGGGCAAAGTTTGAACAGCGCCTGACCCGGCACCTCAAGCGCTGACAGGTCGCCGTCGCAACACGACCGGATTCATTCGCGCCTTGCGGCTCCCGCGCCTTTGTATAAAAGGAGCGCGAAACCGTGTTTGGAGCTCCCCGATGGCCAAGACCGACGATGATGCCCTGGCGGAAGCCTACAACCGCGCACTGGCGCTGGAAAAGGCCGGCGAATTCGATGCCGCTGCCAAGGCCTATGCGGACGTCCTGTCGCTCGATCCCGATGACCATGGCGGCGCCTCGGTGCGGCTCGCCTCGATGAAACGCGGCGATGTTCCGGTGCGTGCGCCCGAAGCCTATGTCACCACCCTGTTTGACCAGCATGCGGACGTGTTCGACAAGGTGCTGGTCGAGGATCTGGGCTATCATGTTCCGATGCTGCTCCGGCAACGGCTAATCGAACTCGGCGAAACCAGCTTCGAGCGGATGCTGGATCTGGGCTGCGGCACCGGCCTTACCGGCGGCGCGCTCGAAGACATGGCAGATGACGCCACCGGCATCGACCTGGCCGAAAATATGGTCGAGATCGCCCACGAGAAGGGGCTTTACGACACGCTCTACGTCGCCGACGCGGTCGATTATCTCGACGACAATGACGACGATCCCTTCGATCTCATCGCCGCCACCGACGTGCTGCCCTATCTGGGTGAACTGGAGCCGCTGTTTGCCGCGGTGGCGAAGAACGCCAACCCCGCCGCGTTGTTCTGCTTTTCCAGCGAAACCCTGCCCGAAGCCGAATTTGAAGGCCGCAGCTACACCGTCGGCGGCTTCCAGCGCTTCGCCCATACCGAGACCTATGTGCGCCAGGCGTTGAATGCTGCTGGCTTCACCTGCATCGAGGCCGGCGACATTATCGTCCGCCACGAACAGGGCCTGCCGATCGCCGGACATCTGTTTGTTGCCAGGAAGCAGTGAGACTGCCTTGCCGGGGCTGGAAGTTTGGTCCAACGCCTCCGCGGTGTCTCCGAAGCTCTGATTGAGGATTTGGGCAGAAATGTTCAAGCAGCCAAGCCCGTAGAAGCGCTTGCTGCTCAGCGTCATCACCCTGCCAAGGCTGTTTGCAGGGTGCGCAAAAGCACGCCTGGCTTTTGTGCGACCAGCAACAACAAGTAGCGGCCGGGCCCCCTGAATCCATACAGGAACCACGCCCGTGAGCGCGGTTCCTGCCAAAAGACTACGGGCCTCCAGAAACCGGTTTGTGCGGGTGAACCCGTCCACCGGCACCGCATCAGGGACTGCACTACGGTTTTTCGGCCAACACCCTGTAACCGGTTCTCCGCTCAAACTAATTTCCTCACTCCACTAGACGACCGGTCTATTCGTACCTAAATGAGCGCAATGACACGTTCAGAAAAATCCGAAGCGACACGCCAGACCATTCTCTCTGTGGGTCGCAAACTGGTCATTAAGGGTGGCTTTGGCGCGATGGGGCTCTCAGAGCTGCTGAAGCAATGCAGTGTCCCGAAGGGATCATTCTACCACTACTTTCCCTCGAAGGAGGCCTTCGGTCAGGCGTTGTTGCGAGACTATGTTGAGGACTACCTTGCGCGCATCGATATGCTTCTGGCCGGTGAAGGCCGCGGGGTCGACAAGCTGTGCGCCTTTTGCTCGGCATGGCTCAACCGCGAGCGAGAGGCAGGATTGGTAAGTACCTGCCTTGTTGTCAAGCTCGGTGCCGAAGTGGCGGACCTCTCCGAGGCCATGCGCCAGGTTCTGGACGATGGTGTGAAAGCACTGGTCGCAAAACTCACCATAATCATGCGTGAAGGCGAGGCAGATGGGTCGCTCCGCATCGAGGATACGCCTGAAAGCGCCGCGCAGGTACTCTATTCCCAGTTTCTGGGTGCGGCAATTCTCTCGAAACTCTCACACGATCAGGGACCGCTCGAAACGGTCCTGAAAGACATGCACACGCGTCTGATCGTCAACACCCAATAAAGGAAAAAGACAATGAAAGCTGCAGTACATGACCGGTTTGGCGAACCTGTGGACGTCCTGGAAACCCGCGATATCGCTATGCCGGAGCCAAAACCAGGCGAGGTCCGTGTCCGCACGACACTTTCTCCGGTCCACAACCATGATCTTTGGACGATTCGCGGCAATTACGGATACAAGCCGCCACTTCCCGGTGCTGTCGGTGGCAGCGAAGCCGCGGGCGTCGTCGAGGCAGTTGGCGACGGTGTCGATCCCGGGATGATCGGCCAGCGCATCGCCATTGCCGGTGTTCATGGCACATGGGCCGAATACTTCATCGCCCCGGCAAATGGGCTTCTGCCATTGCCCGAGCAGATCTCGGACGAACTTGGCGCACAATTGATCGCTATGCCATTTTCCGCAATCTCCCTGCTGGAGGTTCTGAAAGCAAAAAAAGGCGATTGGATCATACAGACTGCAGCAAACGGTGCGGTCGGACGTATCATGATGGTGCTTGCCAAGGCGCGGGGAATTCACCTTGTCAGTCTCGTACGGCGCGCCGAAGCCGCGGAAGAATTGCGACAAGCCGGTATCGAGAATGTGCTGACGACATCTGATGAGGACTGGATGGCAGCGGCGCGCACGCTGATTGGCGACGGGTCTGTGATGTCGGCGATTGATTCGGTTGGCGGAGAGCTTTCCGCCGATCTGGTTGATCTGCTGTCGCCTGACGGTGAACTGGTTGTGTTCGGCACAGCCACCGGGGCACCAATGCAGCTTTCATCCGGGGCTCTGATCATGAAACACATAACAGTGAAGGGTTTCTGGGGCTCACGCGTAAGTGCCGATATGGATCCGGCACTGCGCAAACAGTTGATTACGGAGCTTGTGCAACTGGCGCTGCAAGGAGACCTGGCGCTGGACACCGGCGGTGTTTATCGCCTCGATCAGATCGGTGAAGCCATGACGGCCGCCTTGAAACCCGGCCGGGCCGGCAAGGTGATGCTCAAGCCTTAGAACAACCGCGCCGGCTCCTTCCAAGAAAGGAGCTGGCTGCAAACTTGCGGTCCGAATTTCTTGTCGGCGAACAACAATGGCAGGCCGGAAATTTCGGGCAATGCCCTGCCCCGGACCGACAAATCAGACGGAATACAACTCCCAAACCGATTATTGATGCCTGCGCGGTCGCCAGGACCGCCGCACACTCGCCTTCATCCACCCGGCGAGAGCGTCCACACGCCTTCCGGGTCCATCACATCACTTGCCGGAATCTGGATGGAATTCACGTCGGCCCACAGCGGCGCCAAATCGCTGTAGTGACCCGAGAACACGTTGCCGGACTGGCCGGTGGTCTGGATATAGGTCGCCCGATCCAGATCCGCCATGTCGAAGACGCCGCGATAGCTCGAGGCATTGGTGTTGGCATAGGGATCGGCGTCGTTCTGAAGCTGGGTGTAGCCGCGATCGAGCGTGAACGGCCCGCCACCGCTTTCGACCTCGACATTGAAGAACCGCTTGAGCGCATCAACTTCGCCGAACGGCCGGTGCGCGCCCTTGGCGTAATGCGCCTGCCCCCAGCGCCATTTGCCCGAATCCTCGCCGTAGCGCCCGGACAGATCGGCGATCGCGGCCTCAAAGGCCTCGGCCACGATCTGGTCGCAGTTTTCCTCGGCATCGGTGGTTTTAACATCGCACCAGTTGCGCACCGTCTTGCCATCAAGCAACCGCTCGAGCACCTTGCCGCGAGCCTTGAACCAGTCCTTGAACAGGAACCCAAGATCATCCTCGAAGGTCTTGATCATGGTGTAGCGGACCCAAGCCATGAACAAGAGCGGCTCCATCTTGTCGCGCGCCATGTCGCCTTCCCAGGCGGCAATCCCCTCGGCCAGCTTGCGGTGGGCCTCGGAGAGCTGCCTGCCCTCCAGCGCCCTGAGCATGCGCGGCTTCAGCCCCGCGAAGGCCGGCGAGAAGATGTCGGCCTGCACCTCGCGCGACATTTCCTGGGTGTGCTTTTCATCAGAACCATTGATCAGCGTCTCGATGCGGTTGAGCCGGTAGGGCTCCTCCCAGTCAAAGGTCAGATGCAGCGGATAATCCGGTCCGACGATCTTGGTGTTGGCCGTGGCGATCAATCCGCTTTCCGGATTGTTTTGCCGGGGCAGATCCCTGTAGGGCGCATAGCCGCGCCAGTCATAGATCGCGTTCCAGCCCGGTGCCGGCGCTCGTCCCATCAGCTTGTTGGCGGGATCGCGCCGCGGCACCCTGCCCGCGGCGACGAGGCCGATATTGCCCGACCGGTCGGCAACCACCATCGACTGCATCGGCGTCAGGAAGGGCTCGAACCCGGCCTGGAAATCCTCCACCGTGCGCATGTTGAACAGCCGCGGTCCGACCAGGGCCGTGGTGTCGTCATGCGCCAGCGCCACCCATTGAAGCGCCGTCACGGTGTTGGCCGGCAGGAGCTTGTCGAAATGCTTGTAGCTGGCGGGGAAAACCGGCCCGTGCCGGGTCCAGCGACGGGTAAAGGTCTGGTCTTCGCCGCCCTTGATCTTGATGGTTTCCTGCGTCTGGCCGAACCTCGCCCAGCCGGTGGGCGTCAGATACTCATCCTCATTTTCAGGATTGATCCGCTCGACGAACACGTCCTGCGCATCTGTCGCGGTGTTGGTGAACCCCCAGGCGATATCATTGTTGCGCCCGAGCAGCACATAGGGCGTGCCCGGCAGCGAGACCCCGATCAAGTGCCGCGGCTCGCCGAATTCCTCCGTCACTTCGAGATGCGCCAGGTACCAGATCGACGGCGCCATCAGTCCCAGATGCGGATCATTGGCGAGCACCGGCAGGCCGGATTGCGTGCGCTCCCCCGAAATCACCCAATTGTTGGAAGCGCCGGTGGCAAGCATGCCTTCCACTTCGGCAAAGACTGACGATGCGTCAGCGGTTGTGACGGTCTCGTCGAGAGGAGCCCGATCGAGCCCCAGCAGCGCCGTCAGGTCCGGCATTGGCGGCGGTGTGTCGGCATCCAGATAAGGCAGGATGTCGAGGATTTCCGCGTCGCTCAGCCCGATCCGGTGAAAGCCCAGGCGCAAGGCCTCCTCACCCAGGTTCTCCGCCAGCGAAATCGACATCATCTTGATTGCCGTCAGCGTATGCGCCGCGGTCCACGGTTCCGGCTCGACGCCCAGAATCAGGTATTCCGGCGGCAAACGAGACGAAAAAACCCGCGGCTCGCGCTCCACCCAGGCATTGATACCGCGCGCATAGTTTTCCAGCATCGCCAAAGTGTCGGTGTCCATGACATCGAGAGAGGCCACTGCAGCTTCATGGATCCCCATGGTTCTGAGCCAGACATCGGTGCCGACAGTGGCGTCGCCAAACATCTCCGACAGCCGTCCCTGCCCGGCCATGCGGCTGACTTCCATTTGCCACAAGCGGTCCTGCGCATGCGCGAAGCCCAGACCCGCAGCCACACCGGCCCGCGTCGCTGCCTTGATGTGCGGCACGCCGTTGTGGTCACGCGTGATTGTCACCTCTCCGTCAAGCCCGGCGATTTGCAACGCTCCGTCCGCTGGCGCCTGGGACCGCGACAGCCACAGCATTCCAGCCCCCACCGCCATTATGGCGATTGGTACCAGGATGAGAATCAGCTTGATAAGCCCTTTAACGATGCGCATCATTGGTCTATGTCCCTCCCAGGTGCCGGCCCCGGGAGCCGACGATTGGCTTTACGTAACTTGCAATCAGGTCATGCGTAAAGCGTATATGTGACAGAAGGATAGACGACATGGCAACAGTAGCATTCATTGGTCTGGGCGTTATGGGCTACCCCATGGCTGGTCATCTCAAGACCAAGGGCGGTCACGAGCTTCGCGTCTATAACCGCACCGCCGAGAAAGCCCGCAAATGGGCCGATGAATTCGGCGGGACTGCCTGCGAGCTGCCATCCGACGCTGCCAAGGGCGCTGATTTCGTCTTCACCTGCGTCGGCAATGACGATGATTTGCGCGCCGTCACGCTGGCCTCGGGCGGCGCGATACACGGCATGAAGCAAGGCGCAATCCTGATCGACAACACCACCGCCTCGGCCGAGGTGGCGCGCGAGCTGGCCGGCGCCTGCGCTGACAAGGACTGCGGTTTTCTCGATGCACCTGTCTCGGGTGGTCAGGCCGGCGCAGAAAACGGCGTTCTCACCGTCATGGTCGGCGGCGACGAAGCAACATTCGAACAAGCCCGTCCCATTATCGATGCCTATGCCCGCATGGTCGGCCTGATGGGTCCGGTCGGCAGCGGCCAGTTGACCAAGATGATCAACCAGATCTGCATCGCCGGCCTCGTTCAGGGCCTGGCCGAGGGCATTCACTTCGGCAAGAAAGCCGGCCTCGACATCGAAAAAGTGATCGATGTGATTTCCAAGGGCGCTGCAGGATCCTGGCAGATGGAAAATCGCCACAAGACCATGATCGCCGGAAAATACGACCACGGTTTCGCCGTCGACTGGATGCGCAAGGATCTCGACATCGTGCTCAACGAGGCAAAACGCAACGGCGCGACGCTGCCGGTCACGGCACTGGTCGACCAGTTCTACGCCGATGTGCAGGCAAAGGGCGGCAACCGCTGGGACACGTCCTCGCTGCTGGCGCGCCTCGAAAAGTAACATGGCGCCGCGCCGCCATCCGCCGGAAAATGCCGATTATGTTGTGGCCGACATCCTGGCCTGGCTTGAAGAGCATGGTTCATCGGAAAATCTGGCTGGCATGGCGCGTTTCGGCATCGACACAGCCAAGGCTTTTGGCGTCGGCAATGCATTGCTCAGGCCCTTTGCCAAAACACTGGGCCGCAACCATGAGCGCGCCCTGGATCTGTGGCAAACCGGTTATCGGGAAGCTCGGCTGCTGGCGATTTTTACCGATGAACCGGCGCGTGTGAGTACTGACCAGGCCCGCGCCATGGCCGCTGATTTCAACAGCTGGGAGATTGTCGATCACGCTGCCGACCTCTTCGTCGATGCCGGTCATCTCGATGGGCTGGCGCCCGAGTTCGCAAACGATGACCGGGAATTCGTCCGTCGCACCGCTTTCGCCATGATTGCAGTCGCCGCTGTGCATTTGAAGAAAGAGCCCGATGCCACGCTGACAGGCTACCTGCCGCTGATTGAAAAACACGCCACCGACCCGCGCAACTTCGTCCGCAAGTCAGTCAACTGGGCGCTGCGCAACATCGGCAAGCGCAACCCGGCCTGTCATGCTCCGGCGCTCGAACTGGCTGAGAAGCTTGCCACATCGATGGACAAGACCGCTCGCTGGATCGGCAAGGACGCGGTCAGGGAACTCACCGATGCCAGGACGATGGAACGGGTCAGCCGCAAATAGCCAACCCGCACCACTCAACCGGTGGGCAATACAGCCAATCCGGCAAGATGCGGTTTAAAATCCGTCCGCCGCCGTGGTGACGATCTCGTTGAGAAGTTCATTGACCTGGTCCCGCTTGCCGCCTTCCGGCAGTTTGCGGTGACCGATGGTCACCTTGCCGGGCGTCGACGCATCCTCATAGACAAAGACGACATACGGACAGTAGGCAATATCGCCGATATCGTCTTCCATCACTGAACGCGAAATGACGGCGGAGCAGAAGGTGAAGAATTCGGCGTCCTTGTAGAGTTGTCTTGTCGCGCCCACATCCTCGGCGGTGCGCTTGAGCATCTCGCCGATGAATCCGTGATAATCGATCTTGAACCCCTTGTTCACGATGGCATCGTTCACCCCTTGGGCTGCGTCGGCGAAAGGGACCTCGGCAACAACCGTGAAGATGTCGTCGCCTGCCGCCTGCGCCGGCATGATGACGAGGCTCATCAGCCCAAGTCCGGATATGAAGCTTTTCATCGTCTCGTTCCTCCCGATGCTTTCATCCCTCCCGCAATCAGCTGCAGCGAGGATCATATCGCAATTGTTGCATATTTAGGCATCGGTGAACAGGTGCGCTTTGGCGCGCCCTTAGCCATTGTCCTTGGCCAGATGCATGTAATCCAGCGGAAGCTGAGTGGTGTACTTGATCTGCTCCATCGCAAACGAGGACGAGACGTCGCGGATCTCGATCTTGGCGATCAGCCGCTTGTAGAAGGCGTCATAGGCAGCGATGTCCGGCACCACCACGCGCAGCAGATAATCGACATCGCCGCTCATCCGGTAGAATTCCACCACCTCGGGAAACTCGGAAATGACTTCGGAAAACCGCTTGAGCCACTCGTTGGAATGGGAGTTGGTGCGGATCGAGACGAATACCGTCACCTTGGCATTGATGGCGGTTGGATCGAGCAGCGCCACGCGGCGCCGGATCACTCCGTCTTCCTCGAGTTTTTGAATGCGCCGCCAGCACGGCGTTGTCGACAGCCCCACCTTCTTGGCGACTTCCGCCACCGCCAATGTGGCGTCTTCCTGCAGGAGGCGAAGAATTTTGCGGTCGAGGCGGTCCATGGTCATCTCCGGATGCGGAATTTCATCCCTGATATCGTGGAACAGGCTACCCTGCAAAGAATTTTTTGCCTCACCATGATAACTCTATAGAATTTTATTCCGATTCGCGGGAGCCTGCATCACGTCCCGAGCAAGCCGTGAACACGCCTTTTCAGCTCCGGCAGCAAATCGGTCTCGAACCAGGGATTTTTCCTGATCCAACCGCTGTTGCGCCAGGACGGATGCGGCAGCGGCAAAACCGCGCAATCGGATTCCGAGGCTTCCAGAATCTCTCGCCAGTTCCGAACGGTTTCGGTGAGGTTTCGCTTGCGAAGCGGGCCCAGGTGCCAGGCATGCGCATACTGCCCGATGACCAGGATCAGTCGCAGTTGCGGCATGCTGGCCATCACCCTGCCACGCCAGGCAGGCGCGCACTCGCGGCGCGGCGGCAAGTCGCCGCCCTTGGCATCAAGACCGGGAAAACAGAACCCCATCGGCACGATGGCGAAGTTGGCCGCGTCGTAGAATTGCGATTCGTCGACGCCAAGCCAGTCCCGCAACCGGTCTCCCGACGGATCGGTGAAGGGCTTGCCACTCGCATGCACCCGCGTCCCCGGCGCCTGACCGGCGATCAGAATCCGGGCATCACTGGTGGCAACGCATACCGGACGCGGCTCGTGCGGAAGAGCCTTGTCCGGTCCGCCGTCAGGCATGTCGCGACAGATCCGGCAGGCCGAGATTTCCCTCAGCAGCGCGGCAAGCCCGCCCTCGCCGGCCGCGTTATCGTCGCCCGCCCGGCTCATTTTGCAGCGCTCGGCCTTGCTGCGACGCTCTGATACCATCGCATTACGTTTGCAAGCTGATCGGGCCGCTCGATCCGGGCCGGCTTCATGAAGTCGAAGGCAATCATGCCGGTGATATCGGCGATTGTGTAGCGGTCGCCGGCAATGAATTCCCGGTCGGCAAGCTCAAGATCAAGCAATTTAAGAAAAGCCAGCGCCTTGGGCCGGTTGACCTCACCCCACTCGGCAAGCTGCGGTACTTCCCACTCCTTCATCGCCGGATGCGTGTGCCGGAACGCGGCAGCGACGGGGCCAAGGAAATTCAGCTCCATCCGCCGGTTCCACATTTCCACGATGGCCTTGTCGCGGGTATCCGTCCCCATCAGAGCTGGTTCAGGGTGAAGCTCCTCGAAATACCGGCAGATCGCGACCGATTCGGTGATAACCGTGCCGTCATCAAGAACGAGAACCGGCAGTCTCTGCAACGGATTGAGCCCGGTGACTTCGGCCGACTTGTGCTCCATCTGCCCCATATCGACAGGCACTTTCTCGACCTCGATCCCTTTTTCCGCCAGAAACACGGTCACGCGTCGCGGATTTGGCGCTCTTCCGCCATCATAGAGTTTCATGCATTTATCTCCCTGCTTGCAGATTCCGATCAGACACCAAACAGCCGCCGCAGGAAAGCCGTCACTGCGCTCAATCCTGCGTGAATATCCTCACTGAGCCCGCCATGAACCGCCCGCCATTGCTTCGGCGGCTGGAATTCGCCCGCCCAGAGCCCGGCCTTTTCCAGCCTTGCCGCGGTCTCGGCCAGTCGGTAATCGCCAAAGGCAATGGCGTGGCCTGATCGCACCATCATCTCGTTGAGATCGGTCGTGCCCGCCATGCATCGCACAAGGTCGCGGCCATAGCGGTCAAGTCCCTCACCCTTGCACGTCACCGGCTCGCCACCGATCAACGCGCGCAGGTGGGACGCTGCTTCCACGCCGCACTCATAGTCAGCCCCGTCGCGCTGGCAGCGTTGTCTGAGTTCCGGCGCATCAATCCCCAGAAGCCGCAGTCGCCTGTTGCCGATCGCCAGACTGTCACCATCAACCACCCTCACCGGCCCGGAGATTTCAATTCCCGCAAAATGCTGGAGACGCGCAGCAACAAAGGCCACACCGGCAACAACCAGCACGGCCATTCCACCGTCGACATATCTGCGCCAGCGGGGTCGCCGCCGGGATGCTGATCTGGATCGCGCTCGAATTCTCATGACGGCAAGTGACCTCATTCAGCCTCTCGGCTCAAGCACAATCTCGGCAGATTTCCCGACCCATTCCCGGTCGTCTTGATTTGCTGTTCATGTGCAAATGCAAACAAGTTCTTAAACTTTGATCGCTAGATTTTCCGCAGCAATCGGAGATATCGGACACCAGGTGACAAAGCCTCAAACCATGACCGACAAGAACATTGTCGATCGTTCGCGTACCCACAAGAACGCGGCGGTCGTTAAAACCGTGCGTGCCACGCGCGAGCGGCTGCAGCATGGTCGCCAGACACAGCCCGAATTCGACAATGAAATGAACCGGCTGCATATCAATGCTGTCCTGCAGGGCGCGGCGGCGCCGCCTGTGCTGGTCATTCTCGTTGCCATCGGCGGGCTCTGGTTCGATGAGGCCATCTGGCTGATCGCCTGGGCCTTGGTGACATTGTTTGTCTATGCCGGACTTGTGTTGATGGCGCGGCGCGCCTCACGCGAACCCAGCGACAAGGAGATAACCCAGCGCTGGCGCCGGAGGTTCCTCGCCATTTACGCAGTGATTGGCCTGAGTTGGGCATTGTTCGCCTTTCAGGATTGCACCACCTGCCAGGGCGACAACTTCAATTTCTACAAGTCTGCGGTTCTGCTGATTGCTTTTGCCGCGACCGCCATGACCACTTTCGCGCTGCGTTTCGCGCTCTATTTTGCGGTCGTTCCCACAATCATGGCGTTGACGATGCGCGTCGGCATTGGCCGTGACATTTCCGACTTCTCCGTGCTGGCAATGATCCTGGGAGCATCGCTGTTCTTCATTTTCATGTCGCAGCGGCTTTATTCAACCAATCTGAAGATGCTCAGCTTTCAGACCGAGAAGGATGATCTCATCGCCGAACTGGAAGTGGCCAAATCGGTATCCGACGAAGCCAGGCGCCGCGCCGAGGAATCCAATCTTGCCAAGTCACGATTCCTCGCATCGATGAGCCATGAACTGAGGACTCCGCTCAATGCCATCCTCGGCTTTTCCGAAGTGATGGCCGGCGAAGTGCTCGGCCCGATCGAGAATGCCAGTTACAAGGAATATGTCGGAGACATTCACCGCTCGGGGCAGCACCTGCTCAACCTGATCAATGAAATTCTTGATCTCTCCCGCATCGAGGCGGGCCGTTACGAGCTCAATGAAAACGCGCTGGCGTTTTCCGATATTGCCGAGGATTGCATCGGACTGGTCCAGCTCAAGGCACGCAGCAAGAACATCCGCATCACCGAAGCATTCGAGGAAGGACTGCCGCTGGTCTGGGCCGACGAGAAATCGATGCGTCAGGTCATCCTCAATCTCCTGTCGAATGCGGTGAAGTTCACCCCGACCGGCGGCGAGATTCAGGTCAAGCTGGGCTGGACCGCGGGCGGCGGGCAGTATGTGTCCATCAAGGACAACGGTCCCGGCATCGCCGAGGAGGAAATTCCGGTGGTGCTGTCGGCGTTCGGTCAGGGCTCCATCGCCATCAAGAGCGCCGAACAGGGCACCGGACTCGGATTGCCGATTGTTCAGGCAATCCTGTCCAAACATGGCGGCGAGTTCGTCTTCAAATCAAAGCTGCGCGAAGGCACCGAGTGCATCGCCATCCTGCCGCGCGAGCGCGTCCTCGAAAGCATGGCCCCGATCGAAGGTCTGCCGGGCGGTGGCCAGAAGAAAAAACGGGCCTTCGGCTAAACCCCCGCCCTGCCCTCGCCGGGCTGTCTTCATTCCTTGCCAGCCACCCCTGCCTGGGCAAAGGTCGCCATTCCGGAATGACATTGAGCCGCGGCCTTGACGATCCCCGCGGCCAAGGCGGCGCCTGTCCCCTCTCCAAGACGCATTCCCAGCGCCAGCAGCGGTGTTTTGCCGAGTTTCTCGATTGCTGCCATGTGGGCCGGCTCGGCCGAGACATGACCGATCAGGCAATGGTCCAGCGCCTGCGGGTTGGCCGCATGCAGCACTGCGGCGGCAGCCGTGGCCACATAGCCATCGATGAGAACCGGGATGCGTTCCATCCGCGCCGCCATGATTGCGCCGGCCATCGCCGCAAGCTCGCGTCCGCCCAGACGCCTTAAAAGCTCCAGAGGATCATCCAGATGCGGCTGATGCAAGGCGACAGCCGCCTCCACCGCTGCGATCTTGCGCTTGAGCACGTCCCCTTCCGAACCGGTGCCAGGCCCGACCCAGTCAGCTGCGGTTCCACCGTAAAGCCCATGAAAAATCGCTGCGGCGATGGTGGTGTTGCCAATTCCCATTTCCCCGATGCACAACAGGTCGGTGCCGCCGGCAACCGCTTCCATGCCGAACGCCATCGTGGCCGCACAGGTGCGCTCATCCATCGCCGCCTCGACTGAAATGTCTCCCGTCGGCACCTCCAGCGCCAGGTCGAAAATTTTCAGACCCAGGTCATTGGCGATGCAAATCTGGTTGATGGCGGCGCCGCCGGCAGCGAAGTTCTCCACCATCTGTGCGGTCACCGAGGACGGAAACGGCGACACGCCTTGCGCTGTGACCCCGTGATTGCCCGCGAAAATCGCCACCAGCGGGCGCGTGACCTGCGGCGAGCGTCCGGTCCAGGCGGCAAGCCAGAACGCGATCTCTTCCAGCCGTCCCAACGCTCCTGCCGGTTTGGTCAATTGCACATCGCGTTCCCGCGCTGCAGCAAGCGCGGCGGTATCTGGTCCCGGCATGTTGCGCAGGAGTTCGCGAAAATCGTCGAAAGGCAAACCGCTGGCACTCATTTTTCTCTCCTGGGATTTCCGGCGCATGACGCGCGTCCCCACACGGTGTAATTGTCGAATCGCGCAAGGACAATAATTTTTGCGCGCCTTCGTGTCGCACCCAGCAGGAGACCACCATGCAGATCAGCGATTATGTCGACGACATTGCCCGCGCCACGGGTTTTCTGAGCCGCCTGCCAGCGCCAGCACGCTATTTCAATGATTACGATGGCTCGCTGTCGCGCGCGTCGGGCATGTTCCCTGCCGCAGGACTGGTTATCGCGCTGGTCCCAGGGCTGGCGATCTTGCTTCTGACCCTGCTTGGCGCCAACGCGGCCCTGACGGTCCTGATTGCCCTGGCGATCCTCATCGCAATCACCGGCGGGTTGCACGAGGATGGTCTGGCCGACGCGGCTGATGCCTTTGGCGCTCGCGGCGGCCGTGAGCACATGCTCGAAATCATGAAGGACAGCCGCACCGGAACCTATGGCGTTCTGGCGCTTCTCATCAGTTTCGCTTTCCGGGTCACCGCCCTGACCATCATTTTGTCGGTCCTGGGCGGCTGGAACACGTTTCTGGTCGTGCTGGCAGTGGCCGCCGGGTCCCGCGCCGCCATCACATGGCACTGGAATGAACTCCCCCCTGCTCGCCGGGATGGCGTTGCGGTCTCCGCCGGCGCGCCCGACGCCAACGCCGCAACCATGGCGCTTTTTACCGGCGCAATCCTGTTCACCGGGCTTGCCGCGGTCTCGACTGGCATCATGCCGGCCATTCTAGGCCTGGGCGTTCTGGCGGTGGCTGTCAGCCAGTGGACCTCCATTGTACGCAGGAAACTCAACGGCCACACCGGCGATACCCTGGGCGCCAGCCAGCAGATTGCCGAAACCGCCAGCCTGGTTACCCTTGCCCTTTTGGTTTGAACACACGATATATTCCAACAGAACATCCCCGGCTTGAACGAACGGCCCCATGAGCATTGAATCACCCTGTATTCTTGTCTGCTCGATAGACATCGACACCGGCTACTGCTTCGGGTGCGGGCGCACGCGTGACGAAATTGCCGGCTGGTCGGGGTATTCGCCCGAAACCAGGCGTGATCTGATGACCCAATTGCCGGCGCGACTTGAAACGGTGGAGCGCAAACCGCGGCGCGAAACCCGGAGGCGGCGCATGGCGCGCGAACGTTCAGGCAGTCAGCCAGAATGATTTTCGTTCTCGCCCTGATCGGGGCCGCTCTGGCTGTGTTGATTTTCAATCATGAAACCGGAATGAGCTTCGGCCTGCCCAACAATGAGTTCGCGAGCCTTGTTTATCTTGGGCTGCTGGCGGCGGTCATTGGTGCCGGTATTGTCGGCGCGCATCGCAATATCGGCGAATTGGTCAAGAACCTGCTGATCTGGACAGTCATCATCCTCGGCTTGGTCACTGGCTTCCTCTATCAGGATCAGGCCAGGGACATGGTCTTGCGCATAGCCGGCGGCCTGACCCCGGGGCGTCCGGTCATGGTTTCGGATGAATTTGGCCCCGCAGTGTCAATTCGCAAGTCGCTCAATGGCCATTTCGAGGCTGAAGGCCGGATCAATGGCGAACCGGTGAACTTTCTCATCGATACCGGCGCCACTTCGATAGCGCTCTCGCACGATGACGCGTTGCGGATTGGCTTTTCCGATGCGGATCTGAGCTACACCCTGATCATCAATACCGCCAACGGCAAGGCACGCGCGGCCGCCGTTAGGCTCGACCGCGTCGATGTCGGGTCGATTACCCGAACCGGGTTGCGGGCCATGGTGGCCGAACCGGGCCAGCTCGACCAGAGCCTGCTTGGCATGAATTTCATCTCGTCGCTGACCGCCATCGAAATGCGCCGCGACGAGGTTATCCTGCGCGACTGAGGCCGCTGAACGGGAGTCCAGGGCTGCGAACCCTGAGAAGGTATCGACAGCTTCAGACAAGCAAGCACCGGTAGTGTCAAATCGGCTCTATCTGACTATTCGTCTTTTTCAGGATGCCCTGCTTCGACCCGTAACCTCTGGCCGCACCATGATTTCCAGCTATCAAACCTACACATTCTACACCAAGGACATAAACGAGACCTTGAGTCGCGCCGCTGCGGATTCGATTGTCAGCCGTGAAGCGCAATATTACAGCGACACCATCGGATCGATCACGAGCATCGATGAATTTCTCGACAATGACCGCGTCTATGCCTATGCGATGAAAGCTTACGGGCTCGAGGAAATGGCTTATGCGAAAGCCTTCATCCGCAAGGTGCTGGAAAGCGACCTGACCGACACCTCCAGTTTTGCCAACCTGCTTTCGGACACCAAATACAAGGCGCTGGCCGCTGCCTATGATTTTGGCGGCACTGTGACGAGCGAGATTGTCCAGACCACCAGCCAGATTGACGAGCTGATCGGCACCTATGAGCAAACCATTGAAGACAATGATGCTGTTCTAAAGCAGGAAACAGACTATTTCACCGCGGTTTCCGGGACGTTCACCGAGGTCGACGACCTGTTTAAGAATGAGCGCGCGCGGGACTATGTTTTCACGACCTTCGGTATAGATCCGGATACATATGACTACGACACGATAAGGAGCGTCATCACCAGCAATGTGGCTGATCCGAACAGCTACGTGAACGCCGTGCTTGCCCCGCAGGTTGTCGAATGGAGCACGCAGATCGACGATCTCAACACGCAACTGGCGGACCCGTCGAAAACCAGCGCCCAGCGCGATAAATTGAACTACCTGATCACCCAGTACACCAAGGCCATCGAGAAAGCCGACAACTACTACAACCTCGCCGCATCCTTCAATTTCAATGCGGATGGCTCCCTGGATGTCGGCGTCGAGCCGATGAACACCGCTCAACTGAAACTGGTCACCGAATCCTACGTCCTGTCGCAGCCAAGGCTGACCACCACAGGGGCGCTGCTCAACAAACAATATTACGAAGACACGATATCCACGATCACATCTATCGACGACCTGCTCAGTGACGCCCGTCTGAGCACAATACTACTGACGGCCTACGGCGTACCGCTGACCACCAGCAAAGCCGACGTCAGATGGGCGCTGCAACAGGACACATCCGACCTGTCAGGTGAGATCTATTCGAAAAGCGACGAAATGATTGCGCTGGCCAAGGCATTCAACTTCGAAAGCGACGGCAGCATTACGCCCGGCAAAGACATTCAGGATGCGGACCAACTCTTCACGACAACGGCCGGTTACATCGACAGATACAATGATGCGGATGACGAAGCGGATGCGGCGGCAATCGCAAAGTACAAGCTTTACATTGGCCTTACCACCGATCTGGATGATTTTCTGTCGGGTGAATCTGCTGCGGTCACAATCCGGAATTTCGCGCTGAAAGCCTTCAACATATCTCCCGACGAGGTTTCCACCTTCAAGCTCAAACAGATATTTACCAGCGATCCCTACGATCCCGGCAGCTATGTCAACAAGATGAAAGACGATCGTTTCGTGCAGTTGGCGAAAGCCTTCAACTTCGCCGAGGATGGCAGCATCAGCGCACCGCGTTATGCCCAGTCCGAGAGCGAAATCACGCGAATTGGAACCGCCTACTATTCAGCCGTGACAAGGCTGGACAAGAGCGATTCAAACAAGGAAGCGGCTGAAACAGAAGTGTCGTACTATCGGACCCAGTTGCAAACACTGGAAACCGTTGATGATATTCTCGCTGATTCGCGCCTGACCAATGTCCTGCTCCGGGCCGAGGGACTGGACCCGGACGAAATGACAACCGAAACTCTCAGGGCAATTCTGACCTCCGATCTGGATGATCCGGAGAGCTTTGCCAATTTGCAGAACGATGTCAGTTATCGGAAACTGGCCGGATCATTCAATTTTGATACTGACGGCGTCATCCAGTCGACCGCCAGCAATTCGGTTCAGAATGTCCGTGGGCTGGTCGAGACACAGCACCTGTACCTTACACAAATTGTTGAAGAGGACGCAGGAGAAGAGAGCGTTGGCGCCCGTCTCGCACTCTATTTCGAGCGGATGGCGCCGACCCTGACCAGTACCTATGAAATTCTCGCCGACGATGCCCTGGCCCAGTTCGTGCGCACGACGTTTTCGATCTCTGATGAGACCGTCAACAGCGACATCGACGTACAGAAGGCACTGTTTGAGCGATATCTGGATATCGACGATCTGGTAGATCCAGAAAAGGTCGACACGCTGATCCGGCGTTTCCTCGCACTTTATGATGTCGAAAACGGCGCCGAAGATCCGGTCCTTTCGATTTTCAATGGAAGCACGTCGATCAATTTTGACACCGTGGCGACATTCATGCAGTTGCGCAGTTCGTAGCAATTCGCCCATGCCCGGCGCGACTGCCATGCTGCTGAGCCGGTTGTCAAATCAGGCTGTAGAAAAACCGTGCTGCAACAGACAGAATGAATACCCCGAAGCCGATCTCCAGATGACGCTTGTCGAGCGCATGCGCGAGACGGACGCCGAGCGGCGCCACCAGAAGCGTGATCGGGATGATCAGGGCCACCGCCACCCAGTTGATGTAGCCGGTCGAGAATGGCGGCAGGCCTTCAGCCCCCCATCCGGCCCACAGATAGCCAAACAGGCCCGGGATCGAAATCAGCACGCCGACCCCTGCTGATGTCGCCACCGCCTGATGCACCGGCCTGCCATAAAGCGTCATGAATGTATTGTTGAGAACGCCACCACCGATCCCCATCAACGCAGACAAAAGTCCGATCACGCCGCCAACCGCGGCCCTCACGGGATTGCGCGGAAGATCGGTGCCCAGCCGCCAGGTTACCTTGTTGAACAGCATCCGCAGCCCCACAAGAACTGCGATCACCGCAAAAATCGCGCGCAATCCGCTGCTGGACACGTAAGCCGCAATCAGCGAAGCGGCAATCACGCCAAGCGGCACCGGCAGGATCCAGCTGCGCAACAGCTCAAGGTCCACAGCCCCCCTCTTCTTGTGCGCCATGAAGGACCGGATCGACGTCGGCACGATGACGGCCAGCGATGTTCCCACCGAAAGATGCATCCGCACCGCCTCATCAACGTGAAGCAGCCCGAAGACCTGATAAAACACCGGCACCAGAATGGCGCCGCCACCGATGCCGAACAGCCCGGCGAGCACGCCCGCGACAACCCCCGCGCCGGCAAGCGCTGCCGCAAACCAGATCAGTTCTCCTGCAGGCGGCATTGGCTCGTTCCCTCATAGGCTCGTCCGGACGACAACCGGAATTGTTCCGCGACGATGTTTGCCGCACGCCGCAAACGCCATCAAACCGAGACATTTTTCAAGCATTGTTTTTGCCATGCGGCAATCAAATCAAGCGCATCGGCTCCCCCGAGCGGCTCACAGCCCCGGCGAGGCCGCACGGGTTGAGGAGCCAGACTGGATCCATTCAGCCCCCAATCCGCCGGACTCCGGCTTGAAGGCGGCTTCGTCCGGCCGTGTTCTTCTGATCAGTCGCAATGACGATAGCCGGTCTTGCGTGTCCTGAGATCAAAATGGAAATGATCCTTGTGGTGCACGTCGCTGCCAGGCCCGAGAACGGTGCTGAAATACTTGCAGCTGTCGGCCCGGATCGTGTTGAGCAGGCTTTTCTCCCGGAATGAAAACAACCCCGGTTGCCTGACCAGAATGGCGCGTCCGCTGTCCAGGGTGATCTTGCCCACATCAATGGCGTTGCCCTTGGAATGCTCGGACATCGGCGCGCCGCGTTTGGAATTCATTGTGCGGCAGGAATAGGACGACAGCTGGTTGATCGAACGCACGCCCGACAGGTAACGAACCCGTGCGGCGGGGGCGAGTTCCTTCTTCACCCATTTGGCGAATGCGTCGGTGATCTGACAGTTGAGTTTGGCGGCAGGCTTGATTTCGATCCCACCCGAAAGCTTTGTCACTTCCACCGGGTACGGAATTGAACAGCTCGTACCGTTGCCGATCGCCGGAATATCCCGGAACGTGACCCCTTGCCGCTTCAAACGCTGCCGGCAAGCCTTTTCCGCAGCCGGCAATCCGCCGGCCCATTTGGGTTTGCTCATCGGGTTTGTCAATCTGGGCAGGAGACCGGCAAGCAGAGTCGGCCTGTCCTCAAGATCGGTGGTCTTCGACGTCGAGGCCTGTCCGGAGATTTCGCCGCCGGCGTTTTGATACCCCGATGTTGAAGCAAGGCTGGGATTGTCGGTGCCAATTCCGGTGACAACCGGCTGCCTGACATTTCCCTCCGGCAGCGCCGAGGTCATCTGTGTCGTATCCACTCCATCGGCCACCGGATAGGCCAGAACATTCTGCAGCGGCGCATCAGGGCCGTTGGGCAAGAGAGACGACGCAGTCTCGCTGAACATCGCCGGCTCCGCTTGCGTGCTTGCCATCATGGGCGCTGCCGGCTCGCTGCGAATGACAGGGGCGGACGGTTCGATTGCCAGCAGGTCACCCGGAGGCGACATGTCGCCGGAACAGCCGGCAACAAAAAGAGACGCCGTCAGCGTCAGTCCTACAGGAAGCGACCGGATGCGATCGTATCCAGCTACGCAAAACAACATGGATTGCTCCGATCAAACACAAAATTCAGGGATCAATATCGCATCCAAGTGTAAAGGAAGCCTGATGTTGCGCGTTAACGACTGGGGCAATATTGCGGCGAACGCGGCCAGAATCGCCCTCACCCTCACCCTCACCCTCACCCTCACCCTCGCCTTCGACTCCAGAAGGCTTTGACGGCAACCTGACGCGAGAGCTTCATCCAACCCGGCTGTCAAATTCCTCGGGTTTCCCGATGTGATGGGCTTTAAAACATCGGTCCACCCCGATACATCTACCCGCCAACGAGGAGCTGATCATGGTCAAACCAACCGGTGAACTGACATTGCGGACGCTGGCCATGCCGGCGGACGCCAATGCCGCGGGCGACATTTTCGGCGGATGGGTGATGGCCCAGATGGATCTGGCCTGCGGCATCCGCGCCGCGGAACGCGCAAAGGGACGCGTTGTCACCGCCGCCGTCAACGAAATGTCCTTCGCCATGCCGGTCAAGATCGGCGACACGCTTTGCATCTACACCGACATCGTCAAGGTCGGCCGCACCTCGATGACGCTTCTGGTCGAGGCCTGGGCGCAACGCTACCTGTCACCCAAAATGGACAAGGTGACCAATGCGCTGTTTGTCATGGTGGCGCTCGACGCCGCCAACAAACCAACACCGCTGCCGCCCGAGTAGGATTGCCGGTGTGGGATCTCAGGCAGCCGCAGCTCAGCCCCTTATCTCGTAGAGGAACAATCTGGTGTTGCGCCGGTCAGGCAATTCCCAGACCTCGTCTGCCGCGACATCGGCAACGGCGAAACTGTTGGACACCAGCAGGCTGCCCGGCTTCATTTCGCGCCTGGCTTTCTGGTAGAGCGCCGGCATCGGTTCGGGCGACAAAAACGCATAGACAATATCCTCGCCGGCAATGTCGGCAGCCCAGATATCCTGCCGCGAGATCCGGCCGCGACCACTGATTTTCGACAGAAGCAGCGAGATCAGCCAGACCATTGGCGCCGATTCGACACCCCGAGCGACACGGCCGTCACCGTCAAGCCGCCGCACCACACCGCCAAGGCCCGAGCCAAGATCGGTAAAGCGGATTGCTCCGCGTTGCCGCATCAACGACACGAGCGCCTCGGCGGTCTGACTGTTGCTGAGATAAAGCGGCACCCGCTCGCGCGCCGTGTTGGAAAAGAACAGATAAAGCAGCACAAAGGCTGCGCCGAACGGCCAGGCGGGCATCTCCCCCGCGTTAAGCCCCAGCGCCAGCGCAACCGGGAAGCCCAAACCGATCCAGACCCACCAGACCGGCAATCCGAGCATCCTGGTCACCATCGCCGCGGCCACGCATTGGATCGCCAACCCCGCCCAGAACAACAACGCCGCATCGATCACGCCGGCAAAGGCCAGTCTGATCGCGATCAGGACCGCGCCTGCGACCAGTTGGGCAATCACCGCGCCGATGATCGGATAGGAGCGAAGTGCCGTCATGATCCGCCCCGGTGAGTGCAAGCTGGTTGCGACATGACGCGCTCAGGCGGCCGCGCCGAGATCGACAAAATCGATCTCGGCGAATGCCGCCGCAATCACCTCGGGCCCTGCGCCGGGACGGGCCGCATCGGCTGACAGGATTTGCCGGTAACGGCGCGCGCCACGGACTCCCTGAAACAGCCCGACCATATGACGGGTGACATGCCCGAGCCGCCCGCCGGAGGCCAGATGGTTCTCTGCATAGTCCATCATCGTCGCGCAAACCGCATTCCAGTCAGTGTCTGGCACATCCAGGCCGAAAAGCTTCCGGTCAACATCGGCGAGCAACGCCGCATTGTGATAGGCGGCCCGGCCCAGCATGACGCCATCAACGTGATTCAAGTGCTCCAGCGCCTGATTCAGGTTACCAATTCCGCCGTTTATACCAATGAAAACATTTGGAAATTCGCGTTTGAGACGATACACGCGATCATAGTCCAGCGGTGGAATATCCCGGTTTTCCTTGGGCGACAAACCATCCAGCCAGGCCTTGCGGGCATGCACCCAGATAGCGTCAGCGCCGGCGTCACTCACCGCGCGCGCCAGGGCCGGCAGTGCAATCTCCGGATCCTGATCGTCAACGCCGATGCGGCATTTGACCGTGACCGGAACATCCGAAACCGATTTCATCGCCACCACGCAAGCTCCGACCAGTTCCGGTTCGCGCATCAGGCAGGCGCCGAACGCACCTGACTGAACCCGGTCGGAAGGACAACCGACATTGAGATTGATTTCATCATAACCAAAGCCGTTGCCGACGCGTATCGCCTCAGCCAGCTTGTCCGGGTCCGACCCGCCCAGTTGCAAAGCCACCGGATGCTCGGCCTCGTCAAACCCAAGCAGGCGCTCTCGGTCCCCATGAATGATCCCGTCGGCCACCACCATCTCTGTATAAAGCAAAGCGCGGCGCGACAATTGCCGGTGAAAGAACCGGCAATGCCTGTCCGTCCAGTCGATCATCGGAGCGACGGCGAATATGTTCTCTTTATTTCTCAATGTTTTGAGTTTTCTTTCAGATAGACCATATCAAGATCGGCGTGCACATAGGGACCAAATCGCACGGTTCTGTACCGTGTTTGATCCCTATGTGCACGGAATTTGCACGGATTGAAAGGACTGCACGGATGGCAACCATTGTTCGGACCAAACAGGGAACTTGGCGAGCACAGGTTCGGCGCAAAGGAAAATATGCATCACGAACATTCCGTCTCAAGACGCTTGCTAGCGAGTGGGCATCCGAAACTGAGCGTCTTATCGACATAGGTTGCGAACTGAGATCCAGAAAAGTTGGCACAGCAAGAACCATTGCTGACCTGATCGACCTGCATATTGAAGACCTCTTGGATGTTGGTGAAGTGCTCCCCGATCTTGGACCACCCGGCTGGAAATTTCCCTGGGTTATTGATCAGGGTGCCAAGGCACCTCCGGAGCAGTTTAGCAGTGAAATCGGAGCGTTGTTTTCGATGGCACTGGGGGGCGAACGGTGTTGTAGTCTCTACGCCAAGCTTCCAGTTTTTCGCGCGCATCGTCAAGGCTCATGAACCAGTGCGCGTTCAGGCTTTCGCTGCGGAAGCTGCCATTGAAGGACTCGATATGTGCATTGTCAGTGGGCTTTCCCGGGCGCGAGAAGTCGAGGACTACGTCATTGGCGTAGGCCCACAAATCCCTGTCCCGACTGACGAACTCGCTGCCGTTATCGACCCTGATCGTCTTCGGATAACCGACTTGCCGACATACCCGTTCGAGTGTCTGCACCACGTCTTCTCCCTTGTAGCTGAAGCGCGGATCAGTCGCCGGTGAAAAGCGCGAGAACGTGTCGACTATGGTCAGAATACGAAGCTTGCGGCCTGTTGCGAGTTGGTCGTGGACAAATTCCATTGCCCAGACCTGGTTTGTGTGGGTTGCCTCAGCCCGGTCATCACGCAGTTTGGCTTTGACACGCCTCTTGGTCGTCTTGTTGCGCAGCTGAAACCCCAACTCGTTGTAAAGCCGCCGTATTCGCTTCTGGTTCACTTCCCAGCCCTCTCGTTGTAACAGCATGTGCACGCGGCGGTATCCAAACCGCACACGTGTCTCGCAGATCTCCTTGATCCGGTGTTTGAGCGCTGCCTGATCACCACGCTTTGCCTTGTAGGTGTAGAGCGAACGGTCAATCCGCAGAGCCTCACAAGCCTTCCGGGTTGTAACCTTCCAGATCTCACGAACCTCATCGACCAGCTTGCGACGGCGATCAGGCTTCAGAGTTTTTTTGACAAGACATCCCGCAGCATGGCTTTATCCAACGAAAGATCGGCGACTGTCTTCTTCAGCTGATTGTTCTCATCTTCAAGCTGACGCAGGCGCTACATCTCTGACGGCATCAGCCCTGCGTATTTCCTGCGCCAGTTGTAAAACGTCGCCTGACCAATACCCGCCTTACGGCAGACGTCAGCAACAGAAACATCACCTTGGGCCTGCTTCAAGACAAACGCGATCTGCGCTTCGGAAAACCTCGATGCCTTCATGGAATTTTCGTTCCGTCCCCGCAGGGATCAAAAATGGAAAATTCCAGCTTCAAATGGTTCAATTTGTTGGGAGCACCTCACGAGCGCCAACGCTGCTGACGTATAGAACATTTTCTTCCCGGCGATTGCAGACGATGTTGGTTGAATGCAATATGCGGGAAGTCCGCAAGTTCGCGCGGCACGTGACCAATTTCGAATATGACAGCTATCAGGACGCCGTGTGATGAATGCGATGACCCATCCCTATGCCGGCGACGGCAGTCACACCACAAGCTATTACGCCGCTTCGGCCAATCCGGCGCCAAAGCGACCGGAGCTGCTGGGTGACCATCAGATCGATGTGTGCATCGTTGGCGCCGGATACAGCGGTCTCTCGACCGGGCTGCATCTTGCGGAAAAGGGCTACAAGGTCGCCATCATCGAAGGCGCGCGGATCGGATGGGGTGCCTCGGGGCGCAATGGCGGACAGATCGTCAACGGGCTGAACGCCAGTCTGCAGACGATCAAGAAACGCTATGGGCAAGACACTGCCACTTTTGTCGCCGGCCTGGTGCAGGAGGGTGGCGAGATCATCCGCGAGCGGATCAGCACCTACGAGATCCAATGCGATCTGAAGGAAAAGAACATCTTTACCGGCCTGACCAGCGCCCATATGGGCGAATTGGAAGAGCGGATGAGGCTCTGGGCCAGCTACGGCATCAACAACCAGGAGATGCTGGACAAGGACCAATTGCGCAAACACGTCAATTCCGACCTTTATGCCGGAGGGCTGATCGACCATTCCGGCGGCCATATGCACCCGCTCAATCTGGCCCTTGGCGAGGCGGCAGCGTTTGAGACCAATGGCGGCATCATCTATGAGATGTCCCCGGTCATCGATGTGGAACACGCCGCGGCCCGGCCTGTGGTCAAGACCGCCAAAGGGTCGATAACCTGCAAGACGCTGGTTCTGTGCGGCAATGCCTATCTGGGGCACGTGGTGCCGATGCTGACCTCGCGGGTGATGCCGGTGTCAACACAGGTGATGGCAACCGAGCCTTTGGGCGAGGCGCGGGCGCGGGAATTGCTGCCGACCGATACCTGCATCGAGGATATCCGCTATATCCTCGATTACTATCGTTTGTCTGGCGACAAGCGGCTGCTGTTTGGCGGCGGGACTGTTTACGGTGGTGCCGACCCCAGCGATATCAAGGCGAAATTGCAGCGCAACATGGACAAGGTGTTTCCACAGCTCAAGGGGGTCAGGATCGACTACGCCTGGAGCGGCAATTTTGCGCTTTCGTTCAGCCGCGTGCCGCAGATGGGCCGGATCGGTGACAACACCTATTTCGCGCATGGCTACAGCGGCCACGGCGTTACCGGATCGCATACCTTCGGGCGCATCCTGTCGGAGGCGATCGACGGCGACCTTGCCCGGTTCGACGTGTTCGCCAAGGTGCCGTGGTATCCGTTCCCCGGCGGGCGCATGTTCCGTGTTCCCTACTCGGTAATGGGGTCGTGGTGGTACGCGCTGCGCGACAAGTTCGGCATGTAAACCGTGGTGGGGCGGAGATCAGCAGAGTTGGCGAATTTGGAGTAGGCCGCTTGTTTCGTGCCTGCCGTGCAAGCCGCGCAACGAACGGTCCGAAATACCAACGCCGATCGGCGCACCAAACGATATTTCTAACGGCGACCAGTTGCGAGAAGGACGAATGATCGAGCACTGAGCAGTTAGAAATTTTGCCCACCTGATCTCAGTGCCGTGGGCGATACCCCGCTGAGCGCGGTGCGCCAGGTAGCCGGCTTGTCGCTTGACGCCAAGATGCAGAGACTATTTCGCAGACGTACGGCACGCTTCCGTCAAAACAACAACCGCTCTAATCCTCAGAGCCCGCCGGGCGGTAGGCACCCGCCATCCGCCGTGCTTGTGTCCAAGTTTCAGGGGATTCCCGGCGCGTGTCCATACGCCCGCACGCAGCGAACGCCCGATCCGCTTCGGCTTCGGCATCGGCAAGCACCTCTGCAAGATCAAGATGCGAAACCTTGCGTTCTTCCATCAGGATGCGTCCGTCCACGATGACGGTATCGATATCGGCCGCATTGGCAAAATGCGTGATCCGGTTCAGCGCCATAACCGGCGGCCAGAGATGCGGCTTTCGCCCATCAAGAAGGATGACATCGGCCTTTTTCCCTACTTCCAACGAACCAATCTGATCCGCAACTCCAAGTGCCCTGGCGCCATCTATGGTGCAAAGCTCCAATGCCTTGCCCTCTGGCAGGACCGCGGGATCGCGGAAATGGCGACGATGGTAATGCATCGCCTGCGCCATATGCCGGAACATATCGAATCCGCGATCCGGGGCGCCGGCATCCGAGCCCAGGCAAACCGTCACACCTGCCTCTAAAAGCTCAGGGACCGGGCACCGCCCGATGATCGACATTATGGCGGAGGGGTTGTGGATGATCGACGCCCCGGTTTCGCGCAGCGCCGCGAAATCCTCCTCAGCGAGATCCACACTGTGTCCCAGCGCCGCCAATGGCGACAGCAGCCCCAGATCCCGCGCCAGCGCGATGGTGCCGGTTCGATGCCCGTCCTGGGTAAACAGCACCCCCGCCTTGTCCTGCAGTGTCCGCATTGCCGCCGACATACGGCGAATTTCCGGTCCGTGCAGTTCCATGTGCGCGTTTGAATAGACCGGCAGGATCAGGGCAACACCGGTGCGGCGGGCCAGAATATCGTCATGTCTGGCAATAAGATCGGCACATACTTCCATCTGCTGCTCAAAGCTGACCGCCCGCCGCTCGGTTCCAAAATGTCTCGGGAAGGGCAAGCGGCCCGGCCCGACGGCAACGAAAGTCCGCAGGCCTGACTCGATCGTTGCTGCGCTGTGAACATCACCGGCTTCCGGCGTGTCGGTGCGCATCACATCTGCGCCTCCGCCGAGCAGCGAAACAGCGGTCGTGACCCCCGCCATCAGCCGTTCCATCTGGGCCAGCCGCGCCTCGGCCCGCCAGAACGCCGGCGTGGCGACACCGGCGTAGATTTCCTCACAAATCCGGAACCAGAGGTCGCCATCTCCATCGCCCGCCGCCCGCACGAGGCCGTGGCCGGAATGTGAATGCGCGTCGATCAACCCCGGCATCGCAATCAGGCCTGGCCGTTCGATGATCCGCTTCGCCTTCGGAGCCTCGCCCGCGCCGATGGCGGAAATCCGGTCGGCGTCAATGGCGATCCATCCGTTCTCAATGACGCGACGTTTCAAATCAACCGTGACTATGGTCGCGCAGCGGATCAGCAAGTCGTGCAACACGCTCATGCCAGCAGGTCCCGCAGGTCGTCGGAAGATTCCGCGCTTTCCTCCAAATCAAGCTGGCCTTCCAGATGGTCAAGATGGTGATTCATCAGATGCTTCGCCTGAGGCCCGTCTCCATTCTTGATCACCTCGACCAGTTTGGCATGTTCGTCCGGCCCGCATTCGGCCTGTTTTCGGGTCTGATACATCGCGATGATCAGCGAGGTGCGCGAGACCAGATCGCGCAGGACATCCCAAAGATAGGGCGACCCCGCCAGTTCACCGATCAAAAGATGAAAACCGCCGGACAATAGAATTGTCGCTTTGGTGTCGCCCGCAACCCGCGCTTGCCGCTCCTCGGCGACATGGGCCTCCAGGCGGGCAATTGCTTCAGGACCGGCGGATTCACAAAGCCGGGACACCAGGCTCAATTCAATTGTGCGCCGGGAAAAAAAGATATCACGCGCTTCCACGATCGACGGCTGAGAGACGAATGCTCCCCGATGTGGCACCAGCGTTACCAACCCGTCGTGCTCCAGGGCAGTGAGGGCCTGGCGGACGCGAGCGCGACTCACCGAGAAGATCTCGGCCAGTTGCTCCTCCTTCAGCCGGGTGCCCGGCTTCAGCTTGCGTTCGGCAATCGACAGCCAGATACGGTTGTAAATTTCCATCTGCGGAGCGTCGCTCGTTTCTGCCTCAGACATTCAGGGTAGTCTCCCGGTTGAACACAAAATTTTCATTCTGCTTAAAATTAGGTCAACAATAATGTCGGCACAAGCGATTTTTTTTGTAGACAATTTCGCATAATCATGTTTGCAATAAGGTGTCGAGGTCCTGATACCTGTCAATTCTTTGGGCCTACCGAACAACAAAGGGGAATTAACTGATGCTTCGCCACCTTGTCATGACAGCCTTTGCCGCGACCATCGCGGCCTCCGGCGCATCCGCCGAAACCCTGCGTTACGCTACGGCGCGGGATATCTATGGGCTTGACCCCCATGCCGTGACCGACAGTTTCACGAATATCTTTACCCATCATATTTACGAGCCTCTGGTGCGTTACGACGCCGACCTGAAGATTGAACCTGCCCTCGCTACAAGCTGGGAAGTGCTCGAACCAACGCGCGTGCGCTTCAAACTTCGGGAAGGCGTAACCTTCCAGGGTGGCGAGACTTTCGGCGCCGACGATGTGCAGATGTCGCTGATGCGTGCCGTCGATCCGAAATCGCCGCTTCGCGGCAACCTTCCCGGACTGACTGCGGTTGAGATTGTGGACGATCTGACAGTCGACCTCATCCTTGCCGGGCCTACGCCGTTGCTGAACAACTACCTCACCAACGTTTTCATCATGGATAAGGGCTGGCTTGAAACCCACAACGCGGTTGCGCCGATCGATGCCAGTCAGGGTGAAGAAGGCTACACCACCAACAATGCCAACGGCACAGGCCCGTTCAAGCTCGAAAGCCGTCGCCCTGATGCGCTGAATGTGCTGGTCAATAACGAGGGCTGGTGGGACACGCCGCAACACAACCTGACCCGTATCGAACACACCCCGATCGGTTCCGACGCCACCCGTGTCGCGGCCCTGCTGTCTGGAGAGATCGACCTGATCGAACCCGCGCCGCTTCAAGACGCGGACCGCATCGAAGGAACCGAGGGCGTGCACATGCTGCAGAACCCGGGCCTGAGGAGCATCATGATGGGGATCAACATGGGCGACGAGCTTGTAGACGGCAACGTCGACGGCAACCCGCTCAAGGATCTGCGGGTTCGCCAAGCCATGTATCACGCACTCAATATGGACCTCATTCGGGACCGCATCATGCGCGGCAAGTCGCGCGTCACCGGCTCGCTCATCGCGCCGGAAGTAAAAGGTTTCTCCGAAGCGATGGACGAACGGCTGGCATATGATCCGGAGAAGGCCAAAGCGCTTTTGACCGAAGCCGGCTATCCCGATGGCTTTGCCTTCAACCTGAACTGCCCCAATGACCGCTATGTCAACGATGAGGGCATTTGTCAGGCCATGGCTGCGATGTTAGCCCAAGCCGGTTTCCAGCCGCGTTTGGTAACCGAGCCTCGGCAGATGCATTTCCAGAAAGTCGATAACCGGCAGGTTGATGTGTTCATGCTCGGTTGGGCAACCCTGCCAATGCTTGATGGGTTCTCGGTTCTCTCGGCGATGCTGGCAACGCCCGGCGGCGAGTACGGCACCTTTACCCCAAAAGGCTATTCCAACGCGAAGGTCGATGAGTTGACAAAGGCCGTCGCGGTCGAGATCGACGAGGAAAAGCGTCAGGCATTGATGCAGGAAGCATTGATGCTGGCTAAGTCGGACATTCCGTGGCTTCCTCTGCACCAGCAGCCTCTGTCATGGGCCGCCCGCGACACGGTAGAGATCCCTCAGGCCGCCGATGATCTGGTGCGCCTGTGGTACGCCAAAATCAAAAAATGATCCTCGCTGGGGGTCGGAGCGCGCCCTGCTCCGGCTCCCCCATCTGTTAAAATCAGCAGCCAGAGAGGACCCAGTCATGCTCGGTTTCTTAATCCGACGCATCATCCAGTCGATTTTTGTAATGCTCGCCGTTGCATTGATTGCCTTCATGATGTTCCGCTTCATGGGCGATCCGGTGAACTCCCTGGTGGCCGAGAACGCCACCACGGAAGAACGCGATGCCGTGCGCGAGCGCCTTGGCCTTGACCAACCGATCTGGGTGCAATACGGGCGTTTCGTGGTCCGAGCCTCGACTGGTGATTTTGGCCTCTCCTGGCGCAATGCGCGGCCGGTCTCCTCCCTGTTGGCCGAGCGTTTCCCCGCCACCGCGGAGCTTGTGCTCGTCGCAGCCGGACTGTCGCTGCTCCTGGGCATTCCTCTTGGCATTCTCACCGCATTGCGGCCTCACAGCTTCTCTGCCCAGACCCTGCAATTCCTTTCACTGATTGGAATCTCGCTCCCGACCTTTGTGACAGGCATTCTGCTGATCCTGGTCTTCTCGGTCTGGCTTGGCTGGCTGCCTTCCTTCGGGCGGGGAACGGTTGTTGATATCGGGTGGTGGTCAACAGGGTTCCTCACGATCTCTGGTCTCAAGGCCCTGATTCTGCCCTCGATCATGCTCTGTCTTTTCCAGCTCACCCTGATCATGCGGTTGGTGCGGGCGGAGATGATGGAGGTGCTGCGCACCGACTATATCAAATTCGCAAGAGCCAGGGGTCTGACCAACCGTTCCATCAATTTCCGTCACGCGCTCAAGAACACACTGATCCCGGTCATCACCATTTTCGGCCTGCAGCTCGGTGGCCTCATCGCCTTTGCCATCGTCACCGAAACCGTCTTCCAATGGCCAGGCATGGGCGCATTGTTCATTCAGGCCGTCAGCTTTGGCGACGTGCCGGTAATGGCCGCCTATCTGGTGTTGGTCAGCCTGATCTTCGTCATCATCAACACAACCGTTGACCTGCTCTACGCAGTGCTCGACCCGCGCCTGCGCACCGATGGTGCGCGTGCCGCACATTGAACGGGCGAAACCATGTCATCCTCATCCCTTTCCCGCGCGCTCGACAGCGATATTGCCTGGAGCTTTCGCACCTCTTGGAGTGCACGGATCTCCAGCCTGAGCCTGTTCGTCCTTTTCGCGGCAGCGCTCTTGGCTCCGCTGTTGGCGACGCAGAACCCGTACGACATTTCGCAACTCTTCCTCCTGGACAGCGAACTGCCGCCGTCCTGGATCGAAGGCGGCGATCCCCGTTATCTGCTGGGCACCGACCAGCAGGCCCGTGATGTTTACTCCTCCATACTCTACGGCTTGCGTCTGTCGCTTATCGTCGGCTTTGCCAGCGTCGCATTGGCGGCCACCCTTGGCGTTTCGCTGGGTCTGCTGGGCGGGTTTGTCGGCGGAACCGTGGACGGGGCAATCATGCGAGTGGCGGATGTTCTGCTCAGTTTCCCGGCCATCCTCGTCGCGCTGCTGGTGAACGGCATCGCGCGCGGCGTTTTGCCTGCAGACCGTCACGCGGATGCGGCGATCTGGGTGATGATCCTTGCCATCGGTCTGACCAACTGGGTGCAATATGCGCGCACCGTCCGCGGCTCCACTATGGTGGAACGGCACAAGGAATACGTTCAGGCCGCTCGCATCAACGGCGTTTCGGGCATGGGTATCATGATCCACCATATCCTGCCCAATGTGCTCGGCCCGGTACTGGTCATCGCCACCATCAACCTCGGCATGGCTGTGCTGACCGAAGCCACCTTGTCGTTCCTCGGCGTCGGCATGCCGGCAACCCAACCCTCGCTCGGCACGCTGATCCGGATCGGCAACGAATACCTGTTCTCGGGTATCTGGTGGGTGGTGATCTTTCCGTCCGTTGTGCTGGTTGTGCTCGTGCTTGCCGTCAACGTTCTGGGCGACTGGTTGCGCGATGCCCTGAACCCGAAACTGAGGTAAAGCATCATGACAATTCTAACGGTTGAAAATCTGACTGTCTGCTTTCCCAGCCGCCACGGTTCAGTCAACGCGATCGAGGATGTGACGCTGTCGGTCTCTGCCGGCGAAATTCTGGGCATGGTCGGCGAAAGCGGCGCAGGCAAGTCGATGACAGGCGCCGCCATCATCGGCCTGATTGAGCCGCCAGGCCATATCTCCCAAGGTGAAATCAGGCTTGAGGGAGATCGCATAGACAACCTGCGCCCCGAAGCGATGCGCCGCATTCGGGGGCGTCGGATCGGCGCGATCTTTCAAGACCCGCTGACAAGCCTCAACCCGGTTCTGACCGTGGGCGAACAGCTGATTGAAACCATCCAGACCCACCTGAAAATGTCGAAATCCGAGGCGCGTCCGCGTGCCATTGACTGGCTGCGTCGCGTCGGCATTCCCGCCCCCGAGGCGCGGATCGACACATATCCGCATCAGTATTCGGGCGGAATGCGCCAGCGGGTCGTTATAGCACTGGCGCTGTGCGCCGAACCACGTTTGGTCATCGCCGATGAACCCACCACCGCGCTCGATGTCAGCGTGCAGGCCCAGATCATCGCACTCTTGCGCAGATTGGCGCGGGAGACCGGGGTGGCGGTCATCCTTGTTACGCATGACATGGGTGTGATCGCAGAGACTGCGGACCGGGTGGCCGTCATGTATGCGGGCAGGATCGTCGAAGTCGGCACCGTCACGGAAGTGCTGACCGCGCCAAAGCATCCCTATACAACAGGCCTCATGGCCTCCATCCCGCGTATCGGAGAACGCCCGGAGACACTTTCCCAGATCGAAGGCGCGATGCCCCGGCCTTTCGCCCGCCCCGACGGCTGCGCCTTTGGCCCCCGCTGCCCGCACCGGATGGAAATCTGTTCACAGCGTCGGCCAGAATCCAAAGGCACGGCAACACGATCTGTTGCCTGCCACCTTACAGAGGAGGTCCCCGTATGACCGAGCCCCTTCTATCCGTTTCCGGCCTGAAGAAAAGCTTCGACCTGTCGCCGCCGTTCCTGGACCGCGTCTTTTCGGGAGGGAAACGGCAGTATGTCCATGCCGTCGATGGCGTCGACCTTTCAATCGAACGCGGCACCACGCTCAGTCTTGTCGGCGAAAGCGGCTGCGGCAAGTCGACCGTCGCCAAACTGCTTATGGGGCTTGCGCGGCCCTCTGTGGGCAGCATTCGTTTCGAGGGAAACGAGCTTGCAGGGACAACCGCAGGCAAGCCGCCCGCCGTCCGGCGCCGGATGCAGATGATCTTTCAAGATCCCTTCGCCAGCCTCAACCCGCGCTGGCGCGTCGCCCGCATCATCGCTGAACCGATGAAAAGCTTCGGCACTCATCCCGACGCGGACGTTCGCCGCAAGGAAGTGGACCGGCTTTTGGAATTCGTCGGCCTCTCGGCTGCGGACGGAGAGAAGTTCCCGCATGAATTCTCCGGCGGGCAAAGGCAGCGCATTTCAATTGCCCGGGCAATTTCGACCAAGCCGGAATTTCTCGTTTGTGACGAGCCCACCTCGGCTCTTGATGTTTCCGTCCAGGCGCAAATCCTGAATCTGATGCGGGAGCTTCAAAAGGAACTGGGACTAACCTACCTTTTCATCAGCCACGACCTCGCGGTGGTCAATTACATTTCTGACCACATCGGCGTGATGTATCTGGGCCGTTTGGTGGAACTGGCGCCGGCTGCGGAAATATTCATCAACCCGCAACATCCCTACACCCGGCTTTTGCTGGACACCGTGCCGGACATCACCATGGCCCACCGTGACGCGGAACGCCCGATGGGTGAGGTGGCCAATCCGGTTACGCCGCCGATCGGTTGCCATTTTCATCCGCGCTGCCCCTTGGCCAACAACCGCTGCCGCAGCGAAGCCCCCGGTTTTCTCCAGCATGGTTTGGCGCAGGTTCGTTGTCACGCGGTCGAAGAAGGTCGCGCCGGTTTGCCACTCATCAGAGAGGCTGGATGATGGATTTCGATTTCACCCGCTTGCCGCCTCAAGACCGTTATCGGCTGTTGACGAATTTCATCGGACCCAGACCGATCGCGCTTGTCACCACGCGCTCACAGGCGGGCCATACAAACGCCGCGCCTATGAGCTTTTTCAACGTCTTCTCACAGGATCCCCCCATCGTGATCCTTGGTATCCAGACCAGGGGCGATGGAAATGAAAAAGACACTTTGGTCAACATCCGCCGCACGCAGGAATTCTGCGTCAATATGGTGGATATGGAGATTGCCGAGGCGATGATCCTTTGCGGCGTCAACTTCTCCCGTGACGTCGATGAGCCCGTATTTGCGGGGCTGAAATCCGAAGCGTGCCGCAAGATCGACGCCCGTTACCTCGTCTCCACGCCTTGCGCGATGGAGTGCAAGGTGGAACGGATCATCGACTTTCCGCGCCGCGCGATCATTCTTGGCGAAGTGGTCGAAATGACCGTCCGTGACAACTGTCTGGACGCCGACGGGCGTTATGTGAACCCTGAGGTCTATCAACCCATCGCCCGGCTGCATGCCGACAATTACATCGTCGCCGACCGGCAATTCGAACTGAAGAAACCTGAAGGGGCAGAGGCATGGGAAGCGGCCCAGCTCACTCCGCCGGCGGAGAAGACCATCTAATGCGCATACATGTCATCAATCCCAATTCCACTGCGTCCATGACCGCCCAGATCGGCCGCGCCGCCGAACTGGCCGCCAGTCCGGGAACAACCATCGACCTTGTCACCGCCAGCGGAACACCGGTTTCCATAGAAGGCTATGCGGATGAGGCATTGGCTGTTCCGGCAATGCTTTCGGCGATCCGTGCTGCCGAAGCCCGTGGCGCAACAGCGCACGTCATAGCCTGCTTTGACGATCCCGGGCTCCACGCGGCCCGCGAAGTAGCCTCAGGCCCTGTCATCGGTATCTGCCAGGCAGCCTTGCAGGTGGCGATGACTTTGTCCTCCCGGTTTTCTGTCGTCACGACTGTGTCCCGGTCTGTTCCGATCATCGAGGATCTCGTCAACGGCTACGGCGCCGGACGGCACTGCCGACGCGTGCGCGCCATCGACCTTCCCGTCCTGGCTCTTGAGCAGGACATGCCTCGCTCCTGCTCCCTGATCGCAGCCGAAATTCGCGCCGCCCGGCATCACGACGGCGTGGAGGCCATTGTGCTTGGTTGTGCCGGAATGGCCGAGCTTTGCGAACGGCTGACCGCCGAAACCGGTGTTCCCGTCATCGACGGGGTCACCGCAGCGGTGAGGCTGGCCGAGGCCATGATCGGCATGGGCTATGGCACCTCCAAGCTCGGCGGCTACGCATGGCCCAACAACAAGACAGGCGGCTTCGCCCCGGAGGTCGCATGACAGACCTGTTGATCCGCAACTTGCGCCCGATGGGAGGTGCGCCGACGGATATGCTGATCCGCGCCGGGCGAATTGAAAAACTGGCCCCTGGGATCGAGGCCCCGGAGGTTCCGGTGGAAGACGCTGCCGGCGCCATCGCCATTCCCGGTCTCGTGGAAGCGCACACGCATCTGGACAAAACGCTGATGGGGATGGGCTGGTATGAAAATTCGGTCGGTGCCGATCTGCGTGCCATGATTGACAATGAACGCGCCGAGCGCCGTCGCCTGCACCATGACCCGGCGCGCCAGTCCATGCGGCACGCACTGGCGCTTGCGGGCAACGGCACGACCCATATTCGCAGCCATGTCGACGTCGATACCGAAAACGGCTTGGCTGCAATCGAGGGCGTTCTCCAAACCCGCGACGCCCTGCGCGATGTGGTGGATATTGAGATCGTGGCATTTCCGCAATCCGGCCTGATGATCCGTTCCGGAACGGCAGAGTTGCTGGACCGGGCCATGGCAATGGGTGCGGATCTGGTCGGCGGTCTCGATCCCTGCGGCATAGACCGCGATCCGAAGGGCCATCTCGATACGCTCTTCGCCCTTGCCGAAAAGCACGGCAAAGGCATAGACATCCATTTGCACGAAGGCGGTCAACTCGGCGCTTTTTCGATGGAGATGATTCTTGAACGAACCCGTGCCCTGGGAATGAAAGGCAAGGTCGCAATCAGCCATGCCTTCTGTCTGGGAATGCAGGACTGGAATCGCACGGAAAGCCTGCTTGAAGCTCTGGCTGATCAGGATGTGGCGATCCTGACCACCGGTGCGCCTTCGCGTGAAGTGCCTGCAATAAAGCGGGTGCTCGGCGCGGGCATCCGAATGGGTGCGGGCTGCGATGGCGTTCTCGACACCTGGAACCCGTGGAACCGCCCCGACATGCTGGACCGGGCGCGGATCGTGGCGCAGAAAAACAACATGCGTTCCGACGCCGATCTGGCGCTGGCGCTGGCGGTTTGCTCAACCGGCGGAGCGGATGTCATGGGCGTGGTCGGTCACGGACTTGCCTCCGGATGCAACGCCGATCTGGCCTTTCTTTCCGGCAGCACGCTCGCAGAGGCGGTTGCCACCGGCGGGCCGGTCTTGTTGACTTTCAAAGGTGGAAGGATCACCGGCCGCAATGGAAACTCGACACGGGAGGCGCAATGATGCTGGATGATCTGATACTGGGCGCACGCCCCAAAGGCCGCACCGCGCTGGCCGCGCGCTGGATCGTTGCACATCAGGATGACGGCCATCGTCTGCTGGAAAACGGCGAAATTGTTATCGACCGGGACCGTGTTCTCTATGTCGGTCCGCGCTTTGAAGGCGAGGTCGCCCGCCGCATTGACCTCGGCAATGTGCTCGTCTCGCCGGGCTTCATTGACCTTGATGCGCTCTCTGACCTTGATACCACGACCTTGGGCGTCGATTGCGGGCCGGCATGGGCCAAAGGCCGCGTCTGGCCGCAAACCTATGTCGACCGCGGCCCTTACGAGATGTACCCGCCGGAAGAGCTTGCCTTCCAGAAGCGGTTCAGCTTTGCGCAACTGTTGTGCAACGGCGTCACATCCGCCCTGCCCATCGCTTCGCTGTTCTACCGCGAATGGGGAGAGACGGCGGCCGAGTTTGAGGCAGCAGCCGATGCCGCGGGCGAACTGGGCCTTCGCGTTTGGCTCGGTCCGGCCTTCCGGTCGGGCGGCATGGTCTGCACCGCGCCCGCGGTGCTGGAACCCCGATTTGACGAGGCACGGGGGCTTGCCGGGCTTGACGATGCGCTCGCGTTCATCCGGTCACAATCGGGCCGCTTTGAGGGATTGGTGCAGGGAATGCTTGCGCCCGACAGAGTGGAAACCTGTACACAAGCTCTGTTGATCCGGACCATGGACGCCGCGCGCGATATGGAAATCCCCGTTCGCCTGCATATGGCCCAGGGACAGATGGAGTGGGACACCGTGCAGGCTCTACACGGCAGCACAGCGCCGCAATGGCTTGCAGGGTTCGGCGCGCTCAACGACCGCCTCATCGCGCCGCATGCAACCTATGCGACCGAGCAGGATCTCAGCCTCTATGTCGATCATGGCGTCACCGTCGCACACTGCCCGCTGGTTTTCGCACGCTCAGGCGCGATGTTGCGCTCGTTTGCAAAACTGCGCAGCATGGGCGTGAAGATCGGCATGGGCACCGACACCGCACCGCCGGACATGGTGCTGAACATGGCTGTCGGTGTGATGATGGCACGCATGGCGGGCGATAGCCTGAGCGAAACCGCTCCGGAACATCTGTTTGATGCCGCAACGCTTGGCGGTGCTGCCGCGCTCGGGCGATCCGATCTCGGACGGCTGAAAGAAGACGCAAAAGCCGACATCGCCGTTTTTGACATGTCGGACGCGCTGATGGCCCCACAGGTGGACCCGATACGGACCCTGGTACTTGGGGCAACCGGGCGCGTGACCAAGGCTGTCTTCGTTGACGGCCGGCTTTCGATGCGTGACGGAAAAGTTGCAGGTCTCGACTGGGACGAGGCGCGCCCCCGGGCTCAGCGACAGTTTGAAAGGCTGGTGGCGAAATATCCCGACCGCACCTGGGGGCATCCTCCGCTACAGGACATTTTCCCCCCGGCCTTTCCGGCGTTTCGCTGACTGCAATCCATCCAAGCGCAAAGGTTTCATTGCTTGGGAACGGCAGGGCACGCGAAACCGAGTCCGGTGTCGTCATGATGAATATGCTCAAGGCTACAGCGCCCCGCATCCCACTGGATGCGCAAAGGACACTGAATCAGGATTCTCAAAGTTGCAGATTTACGATTCACTCGCCCCATGGAAGGAGAACTGCCATGGGCAAGCCGCATCCGATCGAGTTGCGCGCGCGTGTTGTTGCGTTTGTCGAGGAAGGGAATAGTCATCGGGAAGCGGCTCGGCATTTCCGGGTTTCGCCGCGATTTGTGAACAATATGGTGATCCTGAAGCGAGCGTCCGGCGAACGTGCACCGGCCAGGCAGGGGCATCTGGGTGGCGGCAAGCTGACCGGACACGAGGAATGGGTTCGTCAGCGTTTGTCCGACAACGCGATCTGACGCTGGACGAATTGTGCGTCGAGCCGACAGGGCGTGGCGTATCGGTTGTCCGCTCGACGGCCAGCCGATTTCTGCATCGGCTTGGGCTGAGCCATAAAAAAGCCTGCAGGCAGCCGGGCAGTTACGGCCCGAGATCGCGCGGTCCCGTGATCTGTGGATCAACCATCGCAAACCGTTCTTCAACAAGGCATTGGCGCGGTTGATCTTAATCGATGGTGAGGCGGATCAGCAATCGATCCAGTGAATCGATTGTCTGCCGAACGCGACCAACACCAAACTCACCAAACGCACAGGATGGTCGCCAAGGGGCAAGCGCTATCACACCCATGCGCGGTTCGGTCGTGGAAAACGCAGACCTTTATCGCCGGCCTGCGCTGTCATGGATTGAGCACACCCTGGGTTGTCAACGCGCCAATGAACGGCCGCTTCTTCGAAACATGGATAGAGACCCAGTTCGCACCGACCTTGTCCCCAGGCGACGTCGTCATCCTCGACAATGTCGCCTTTCACAAAAGTCCGCGCGCAGAAGAACTGGTCTAGGCACGAGGTGCATGGATCCTCTTCCTGCCGCCCTATTCCCCTGATTTCGATCCCACCCTTTCTGCATTTGCTTCGCAATTGCCTGCCGGTCAATGATCGAAATGGCGCTTTCAAAACTCAAGACCCTGCTGCGAAAACGAGCGGCACGAAATTTTGATGCCATCTCAAATGCTCTCGGCGATATCTGCGACCTCTTCTCCATCAATGAATGCCGAAACCTCTTCAAAGCAGCAGGATATGAGGCGGAATGAATGCAACACGCTTTAATTTGGTTCTCTTGGTGTACATATATCGTACACGCACACCGCTAAACTTTTGATATTAAAAGATTATCCATCCAGTCGATCATCGGAGCGACGGCGAAGACAGGGACTCCGGCATGATATTGATGTTTCATGTCCATCCGAAACGGCAGCAATCCAGCGGCTTGGTGCAAAGGGAGGGGTCTTCGGTCAGTCTCCGTCACGTCCAACCATCTCGATCCACGGCAAGCAGATACAGGCAATTTTATCGTTGTGCCATAACTATTGTGGTCTGGGCTTGCATTGCATCTCCCAGCCCATGCTCAACCGCTTCAGGAAAATCGGATACCGGGATCTGGCAATGGCCAGCGTCGGCCTTCAGTGCCGTGAAATATTCTGCTTCGGCACATCCTGCTTCAGCATGAATGCGCCCGGCCGCATCCAGAAGCAATTCCGTCATGTCGCTCGTCGAGACCCGGTCCGCCTGCATTATTTGCCTGATGAGAGGATCCTCCAGCACGTCGGCAATCGTCAATTCATCATAAGCCATCAACGTCTCCTGTCCTGATGCTCAGATCAATAAACGCGGGTTTGACCCTCATGATGACAAAACCGGGACAATTCCAAGGCAATTGATAAAGTGGCCAGCCTTTGTGATTGTGAGAGCGCCAGCAAACCACCTCCCCCGCTTGCGCTGATAGCCCAGCTCAACGCCGCCGGTGTCCCCTGCGGAAAGGTCCGGAACCTTGCCGAGGCGCTGAATGACCCGCAGACCCGCGCGCAGGAAATGGTCATCGAGGTCGATCAGCCGAACCATGGACCCATACGCATGCTTGGATTTCCGGTGAAACTCAACGGGACACCCTGCCAAATTCGGCATCCCGCGCCTGCGCTCGGTGAGCATACCAGATCCGTGCTTGAGGCTGCAGGCTTCAGCCCAGACGAGATCGACCGGCTAACCGCGGAAGGCGCCATCGGCGACCATTAGACTCAGACATGGAAAACCGCCAATCAAATGTGAATGGCGTGTCCCAGGCCCGCCAGTGCAGCCTCTTGAAAGGCTTCACCGAGACTGGGGTGGGCGTGGATTGTCGCGGCCACATCCTCCAGACGGGCGCCCATCTCGACAGCCAGACCGAAGGCCGTGGCCAGTTCCGCTACACCTTCGCCAACCGCCTGTATGCCCAGCACGACGTGATTGTCGGCGCGGGCGACGATCCGCACAAAACCGTCATCCCGCTCGAGAGTCATCGCACGCCCGTTGCCCCGGAACGGAAATGTCCCAGTCGTGACGGCGATATCGGCGGCCTTTGCCTGCTCGGCGGACAGACCGACGCTGACGATTTCAGGATCGGTGAAGCAGATCGCCGGGATCGCCACCTTGTCCCATGCGCGTTTTTTACCGGCGACAATCTCCGCCACCATCTCGCCCTGCGCCATGGCGCGATGGGCTAGCATCGGTTCGCCGGTGATGTCTCCAATCGCATAAACGCCACGCATTGAGGTACGACATTTGTCGTCGATTTCGACAAAGTGTCCGGAGGTCGTCAGCTTCAGGCTCTCAAGTCCCCACCCCGTGGCCGCCGGGCGCCGGCCAACAGTGACCAGAACCGAGTCCGCCGTCAGGACGTGTTCTTCACCGGATTTCGAGACGGCGAGCAGGCTGCGACCGTCCTGCGTCAATCCCCTGGCCTGCATCTCGGTCAGCACATTGATGCCCAGGCTCTTCAATCGCGCCGTCAACGGCTTGGTCAGATCCGCATCATACTGCGGCAAAACCCGGCTTGCCGCTTCAACCACGGTCACCGAGGCCCCGAGCTTGCGGAAGGCGGTGCCGATTTCCAGTCCGATGTAGCCTCCACCGACCACGACCAGATTGTCGGGCACCGCATCAAGCGAAAGCGCGTCGGTCGAAGACAGCACCCGCCCCCCGAAAGGCAGGAACGGCAATTCGACCGGAACCGATCCCGTTGCGATCACAATGGTCTCGGCGCTGATGCGCTGCTTTTCACCGTTCCGGTCTACCTCGATGGTCTTGCCATCGAGGACCCGCGCGTGACCATGCACCAGCTTCACGCCATTCTTTTTCAAGAGAGAGCCCACGCCGCTCGTCAGCCTGCTGACGATGCCGTCCTTCCAGGCAATCGTGGATTTCAGATCGATACGCGGATTGGCGGCGGACAGGCCAAGCGGGGATCTGCCCTCCGCAGCCTCGACAATCCGGTGGAAGTTGCCGGCCGCATGGATCAACGCCTTGGACGGAATGCATCCGACATTGAGGCAGGTCCCGCCCACATTGTCCTTGTCCACGATGATCGTATCAACGCCGAGCTGGCCAGCGCGGATCGCGCAGACATAGCCACCCGGCCCGGCGCCGATTATGAGCAATTTGCAGCTGAGGTCGCCCATGTCACTTCTCCACGAAAATAAGCGCCGGGGTTTCAAGCAGCGTCTTGAGCCGTTTGACGAAGACCGCCGCATCCCACCCGTCAATGACGCGATGATCAAAGCTCGAGGATATATTCATCATCTTGCGTGGCACGAATTCCGCGCCATTCCATTTGGGGCGGATTTCCATGCGGTTGACGCCGACAATGGCGACCTCGGGATAATTGATGATCGGTGTCGTGGCGATGGCGCCGAGTGGGCCAAGCGAGGTCAGCGATATCGTTGATCCGGTCAGTTCATCGCGTGACGCTTTTCCGCTGCGCGCGGCTTCGGCGACACGGGTCAGCTCGGTGGCCTGCTCCCAGATCGTCCGAGCCTCGCAATGGCGCACGACAGGAACCATCAGGCCGGCCTTTGTCTGGGTCGCAATCCCGATATGAACCCCCGAATGTTCGCGGATCACATCGTTCTCGTCATCAAAAAGCGCGTTCATTCCAGGTTGCTCGCGAATTGCCCGCGCCATCGCGGCCATGATGAACGGCAACACCGTGAGCTTCGGGCGGTCTTCAAGCCTGTCGCTGTTGAGCTGTTGGCGCAGCGATTCCAGCTCGGTGACATCAATCTCTTCGACGATGGTGATGTGGGGGATGCGCTGTTTGGCGAGCGACATCCGCTCGGCGATCTTGCGGCGAAGGCCGAGCACCTTGATGTCACGCACCTGATCCACCGTTTCAGCCGACGCCGTCACGGGCGCGGATCCCGCAAGATAGGCTTCAAGATCATCATGGGTGATGCGTCCGGCAGGGCCCGTTCCCCGCACCAAACGCAGATCGATACCGTTTGCACGTGCCCGGTCACGGACCGACGGCGCGGCAAGCGGAGAACTGCCAACCGGGTGGACACGGCTTTGCTCAGGTGCACCGGCGGCAGCCGAAGTGCGGTTATCCGCCGGCGTTGGTTTGGGTGCCGGATTCGCCGCGGAAACAGTGACAGAGACCGGCGGCTGGTCTTGGGTGGCAACTTTCGGAGACGCAGGTTGGGCATCAGCTTCGGCTTCGGCCAGGTTTGCATCAGACACAACTCCAGCGCCCTCCACCTCCATCCTGACGAAGTCACTGCCGATCGCCAGCTTCTGCCCGATTTCCCCACCGAGCCAGACAACCGTACCGTCCGCCGGCGACGGAACCTCCACCGTTGCCTTGTCGGTCATAACAGCAGCGAGAACCTGATCTTCCCTGACGAACTCGCCGACTTCCACGTTCCACTCGACAAGCTCGGCCTCGGCGATCCCCTCCCCGACGTCGGGCAGCTTGATTGTGACAACACCCATCCTAGGCCTCCAACGCTTGTCTGATTGCCGCGCTGACGCGGTCCGGGCCGGGAAAATAATCCCACTCACCAGCGTGCGGGTACGGCGTGTCCCAGCCGGCCACTCGCAGAACAGGTGTTTCCAGACTGTAGAAACACTCCTTTTGAATGATCGCGACGAGTTCGGCCCCGAATCCGGACGTCAGTGTCGCTTCATGCACAACGATGCAGCGGCCGGTCTTGCGCACCGACTCCACGATTGCCGGCTTGTCGAGCGGCATCAGGGTTCTCAGATCGATGACATCCGCGTCAACGCCAAGTTCTTCAACCGCGGCCATCGCGACATGCACCATGGTGCCGTAGGCGATGATCGTCAGGTCTGATCCGGAACGACGGCTCACGGCTTTGCCAAGCGGCACGGTGTAATAATCGTCGGGCACCTCGCCCGCTTCGTGCTTGCTCCAGGGCACGATGGGCCGGTCGTGATGACCATCGAACGGGCCATTGTAAAGCCGTTTGGGTTCCAGGAAGATCACCGGATCGGGATCCTCGATGGCTGCAAGCAGAAGTCCCTTGGCATCGTACGGCGTCGACGGGATGACGGTCTTCAGGCCGGCGACATGGGTGAAAAGCGCTTCCGGACTCTGGCTATGGGTCTGGGCGCCATAGATACCGCCACCTGTGGGCATGCGGATAACCATTGGGCAGGTGAATTCGCCCGCCGAGCGATACCGCAACCGGGCGGCTTCGGAAACAATCTGATCATATCCGGGATACATGTAATCGGCGAACTGGATCTCGGCACATGGGCGCAGGCCATAGGCCGCCATGCCGATTGCGGTCCCGACTATGCCGAGTTCGCTGATCGGCGCATCGAAGCAACGTGTCTTTCCGTATTTCTTCTGCAGACCGGCGGTGCAGCGGAAAACGCCGCCAAAATACCCCACATCCTGTCCCATCACGACCACCCGCTCATCAGCGCCCATGGCCAGATCGTGAGCATTCTGGATCGCCTCGATCATCGTCCTGCTGGTCATGATCAGTACCCCGCCTCCTGGCGCTGTGCGACAAGATGCGGCGGCATCTCGGCATAGACATCTTCAAACATGTGCTTGGGTGACGGCCGCCTTCCGCCCTGCAGGGTGCCGATGGCCTCGGCCTGCTTCTGCGACCGGACCACCGTTTCCATGATCTCTGCTTCCATCTGGGTGTGACGCTCGTCTGACCATTCGCCTTGCGCAACAAGGTGCGCTTTCAGCCGCAGGATCGGATCGCCCAGCGGCCAGGCCGCACTTTCCTGCTTGGGGCGATACCCGGATGGATCGTCCGAAGTCGAATGCCCTCCCGCCCGGTACGTCACATATTCGATCACCGTTGGACCCAGATTCCGGCGCGCGCGTTCGGCAGCCCAGGCACCTGCGGCGTAAACCGCCAGATAATCGTTTCCATCGACCCGCAGCGCCGGTATTCCAAAACCGTGTCCGCGTGCGGCAAAGGTTCCCGCTCCGCCGCGGGCGATCCCCTGGAAGGTCGAGATTGCCCACTGGTTGTTGACAATGTTGAGGACCACGGGCGCCTTGTAGGTCGAGGCGAACACCAGTGCCGCATGAAAATCGCTCTCGGCGGTGGAGCCGTCACCGACCCACGCTGCGGCAATCTTTGTATCCCTCATGATGGCCGAGGCCATTGCCCAGCCAACCGCCTGGACATACTGGGTCGCCAGATTGCCTGAAATCGAGAAAAAGCCGTGTTCCCTGGATGAATACAGGACCGGCAACTGCCGCCCGTGGGCGCTGTCACCATCATTGGAATAGACCTGACACATCATGTCGGCCAAAGGATAACCCGCCGCGACAAGAAGACCGGCTTGCCTGTAGGTGGGGAAATTCATGTCGCCCTTGTTCAGGACCCGCTGAAACGCGCAACTGACAGCCTCCTCCCCAAGGTGCTGCATGTAGAAAGACGTCTTGCCCTGGCGCTGGGCGATCAGCATGCGGGCATCATAGGTGCGCAGCGTCATCATGTGACGCAGACCCTGGCGCAACTCATCGGTTGTCAGGATACCGGCCCACGGCCCCACAGCCTTTCCATCGCGCGCAAGGACGCGGATGATACCGAAGGCCAGGTCCCGCATATTTTCCGGGTCTTCATCCACCTCGGGCCGCCGGATTTCCCCGGCTTTCGGTATTTTCACCTTGGAGAAATCCGGTTGATCGCCGGGTCGGAATTCTGGCTCGGGAACATTGAGCGACAACGGGCTTGTGGCGTGCGTCTTTTCCATTTCAACGTCCTCTGAATTTCGCTTGGCGTTGTTCGGCGGAAGCAGGCACGCCCGTTTCCGCAAGTCCGGGCGCGAAGAGGGCGCCGAACCGGGCGGTGCCTAGACGGCCAGGACCGCAACCGGCGTGGACTTTCAAGGCAGAGACAAATCCGCAGTTGGACCTGCCGACCTCGGTCGACTCCAGGCGGTGGGTTGGCTGTGCCCGGGAAGCCGGCGCGGACAAACCATGGTCAACCATCTGCGGGCCCGCAGAACCGGACCTCGCCATCACTCCCTCATGCAACACCAGCGGTTTCATGCATGCCTCCAGAATGAAAAAATATATTACATTTCAGTGGAAATATTTTATCGATCTGCGATCACATTATTCACATTCACAAAAGTTTGTTTGTCAATATAGAACGAACAACAAAGATTATTTGCTGGAGATCATGATGACGAAGCCGCTGGATCGGATGGACAGGAAGATAGTGAGCGCCTTGCTCGACAACGGCAGGCTGACCAATCAGAAGCTTGCGGAAAGCGTCGGCTTGTCGCCAGCGCCGTGCTGGCAACGGGTCAAGCGCCTTGAGAAAGATGGCGTCATTCAAGGCTATACGGCGGTCCTCGATCAGGAACTGCTCGGATCGAGCGAAACAGTCATTCTCGAAGTCGCTCTCGATCGCCATGACGACGAGATTGTGGAAAATTTCGGACGAGCCATGGCGGCCATGCCCGAAGTTCTGGAAGTCTATCTGACCACCGGCGAATATGACTATTTCATCAAGGTCTCGGTGAACGGCACCAGCGGATACGAGGAATTTCTGCGCAAGCGGCTCTACAAGATCCGCGGCGTGCGCCATTCACGCTCAAGCTTCACCCTGCGATGCCTGAAGAGAGCCTTCTCCGTGGTGCCGGCGTTGACGGAAGACTGAAAGCAACAGATTTCCGACAAAACCACATGGGTGGTGATGTGAACGCGCAGCGGTAAAATTAGTATCATTCGCAACAAACTGCTTGACATAGTTGCGAACGCAACAAATTCTATGCCAAACAGATCACGCCGTTGCACCGGACTCAGAGGAGACTTTGTCATGACCAGCCCTGCCCTGCCGAAAGGATTGAGCCGCGCCGTGGACACCACGGGCACGATGCCGGGCTACATGCCTGGCTTTGGCAATGATTTCGAGACCGAAGCGCTTCCCGGCGCCCTGCCGCAAGGCATGAACTCACCGCAGAAATGCAATTACGGGCTCTATGGCGAACAACTCTCCGGCACCGCTTTCACTGCCCCCAGCCATCAGAACGAACGGACCTGGTGCTACCGCATCCGCCCGTCGGTCAAACATTCCGGCCGCTACGAGAAGATTGACCTGCCCTATTGGAAATCGGCGCCGAATGTCGATCCCGACGTGATCTCGCTTGGCCAATACCGCTGGGATCCGGTCCCCCACACCGACGCGCCGCTCAACTGGCTCACCGGCATGCGCACCATGACGACAGCCGGTGATGTCAACACCCAGGTCGGCATGGCAACCCACATCTATCTTGTCACCCGGTCGATGGAGGACGAGTATTTCTATTCCGCCGACAGCGAGTTGCTGGTGGTGCCGCAGGAAGGCCGGCTGCGTTTCTGCACCGAGCTCGGCGTGATTGATCTGGAGCCAAAGGAAATCGCCATCCTGCCGCGCGGGCTGGTCTACCGCGTCGAACTTGTTGACGGCCCGGCACGCGGCTTTGTCTGCGAGAACTACGGCCAGAAGTTCGAACTGCCCGGGCGCGGACCAATCGGCGCCAACTGCATGGCCAATCGCCGCGATTTCAAGACACCGGTGGCAAGCTACGAGGATCGCGAGGCTCCCTCAACCCTGACCATCAAGTGGTGCGGCCAGTTCCATGTGACCCGATTTGGCCATTCGCCGCTCGATGTCGTCGCCTGGCACGGCAACTACGCGCCGGTCAAATACGACATGCGCAATTACTGCCCGATCGGCGCAATCCTGTTTGACCATCCCGACCCGTCGATCTTCACCGTGCTGACCGCCCCCTCAGGCGTGGCGGGCACGGCAAATATCGACTTTGCCCTGTTCCGGGAACGATGGATGACGATGGAGAACACCTTCCGCCCGCCATGGTATCACAAGAACATCATGTCGGAGCTGATGGGCAACATCTACGGCGAATATGACGCCAAGCCCAATGGCTTTACGCCGGGCGGCATCAGCCTGCACAACATGATGCTGCCGCATGGCCCCGACAACGAGGCTTTTGAAAAGGCGACCCACGCAGATTTGAAGCCCAGCAAGCTCGACAACACCATGTCGTTCATGTTCGAAACCCGGTTCCCGCAGCATTTGACAAGCTTCGCGGCCAAGGAAGCACCATTGCAGGATGACTACATCGAGTGCTGGGACAGTCTGGAAAAACACTTCGACGGAACGATCGAAGGCAACTGGGACAAATAGGCACCTGGCGGGTACACTGGCGGCAACGCGTTTGATCGTGTGCGTGCGCTGGAAGTCACGCACATTCATGGAAAACGGCGACACAGCAACCTTGCGCGGGTGGAGCGTGGGGCGGTCGACACCGTACCGGATCCGGAGATTGCAGCAGCAAGCTGCTGTCTGCGGTCGAACTGCCCGAACGGGCGCAAGAAACTTGAGGAAGACATAAATGGCCAAGGCATTCGCATCACAAGGCGACATGGAAGACAAGAAGATCAGCTTCACCAAGATCGGCGAGGGTCTTTACGCCTTTACCGCAGAGGGGGATCCCAACACCGGCGTGATCATCGGTGATGACAGCGTCATGATTGTCGAGGCGCAAGCCACCCCGCGTCTCGCCCGCAAGGTGATCGAATGCGTGCGCTCGGTCACCGACAAGCCGATCAGCCATGTGGTCCTGACCCACTATCACGCGGTCCGGGTGCTCGGCGCATCGGCCTATGGCGCGCGGGAAATCATCATGTCCGACACCGCCGCGGCCATGGTCGAGGAGCGTGGGCAGGAGGACTGGGACAGCGAATTCGGACGCTTCCCGCGCCTGTTCCAGGGCCATGAGGAAATACCCGGCCTCACCCGACCGACCACTACTTTCTCGGAATCGATGACGGTGTATCTGGGCAAGCGCCGCGTCGACATCATGAAGCTGGGGCGCGCTCACACCGCCGGCGATGCGGTCATTTGGGTGCCTGACCAGGAGGTGATGTTCACCGGCGACATCGTGGAATACCATTCCGCCTGCTATTGCGGTGACGGGCATTTCTCCGATTGGGCCGAAACGCTCGCCAACATCGCGGCCTTTGAACCCAAGAGCATCGCGCCTGGACGCGGCGATGCGCTGGTCGGTGAAGAGATGGTCGCCAAGGCACTCGCCGCGACCGCGGATTTCGTCGAAAGCACCTACAAGCCGGTGGCGCGAATCGTGGCGCGCGGCGGCAGCCTGAAGGAAGCCTGGGACGCAGTGCGCGCCGCCTGCGATCCGAAATTCTCCGACTACGCGATCTACGAGCATTGCCTGCCGTTCAACGTCGCCCGCGCCTACGATGAAGCCCGTGGCATCGACACACCGCGGATCTGGACCGCCCAACGCGACAAGGACATGTGGGACGCCCTTCAGGGCTGAGCGGAACAATTTCTTCGGGAGGAGGAAACCCATGCTGCAGGATCGCTATTCGCTGGCCTTCAGGCTTTATCCCTATGCGAGATCGGACGATCAGGACGCCGCAAAACCCGTCCGTCATCCGGTGGTGGTGGGCGGCGGCGGACCGATCGGTCTCGCCATGGCGCTTGATCTTGGCCGTCAGGGCATTCCCGTCGTGGTTCTTGATGACCACGAAGGGATCGGCATGGGCAGCCGGGCAATCTGTTTTTCCAAGCGTGCGCTCGAAATCTCCGACCGGCTTGGCTGCGGCGACGCCATGCTCGAAAAGGGAGTTGTCTGGAATGTCGGCAAGGTCTTCCATGATGACCGGCAGGTGTTTGAATTCAATCTTCTGCCTGAGAAAGGTCACAAATATCCGGCCTTCATCAATCTCCAGCAACCCTATTTCGAACGCTTCATCTTCGAACAGATCGAGGCCGAGCGCGCCAGGGGTGCACCGATCGAGATCCGCGGCAGGAACCGCATCGATGCTGTCGAGGACAAGGGCGATCACGTCGAGATCTCCGTGATGACGCCGGATGGCCCCTACACGCTGCAGGCAGACTGGCTGGTTGCCTGCGATGGCGCCGGGTCGCCCTTGCGCGGCATGCTTGGTCTCGATTTCGAAGGCCGGGTGTTCCAGGACAGCTTCCTCATTGCCGACATCAAGATGAAATCCACGAGTTTTCCGACAGAGCGCTGGTTCTGGTTCGAGCCTTGGTTCAAGTCCGGTGCCTCGACGCTGTTGCACAAGCAACCCGATGATGTCTGGCGGGTCGACTTCCAGATTGGCTGGGATATCGACCGCAAGGAAGAGATGAGGGAAGAAAACATCCGCAAGCGGCTCGACGCCATGCTCGGTGCGGATGTGGAGTACGACATTGTCTGGTCATCGATCTACACGTTCCAGTGCCGCCGGATGCGGAAATTCAACCACGGACGGGTGATTTTTGCAGGCGATTCCGCACATCAGGTTTCCCCGTTCGGCGCGCGCGGCGCCAATTCCGGCATGCAGGATGTCGACAATCTCGGCTGGAAGCTTGGCCTCGTTGTAAACGGCAAGGCACCCGAGACGCTGATTGAAAGCTACAACGAGGAACGGGTACACGGCGCCGACGAAAACATCCTCAATTCGACCCGGGCAACCGATTTCATCACGCCGAAATCCAGGACCAGCCATATTTTCCGCAACGCCGTGCTGGATCTGGCCGCGGATCTTCCGTTTGCCCGCAGTCTTGTCAACTCCGGCCGGCTTTCGGTTCCCTGCACCTATGACGGACTTTCGCTCAACGGGCCGGATCAGCTTGCGGGGGGCCCGGCGCGCACCCGCACAGGCAGCGCCTGCCCCGATGTTCCGCTGGGCGACACTTATCTTCTCAACCGCCTCGGCGGCGAATTCATCATCATGACCATCAATGCGGATGCGCCAGACAGCATCGAGGAAGACGGCATCACCGCCCGCCGCCTCGCCCTGAGTGCAAGCGACGATCCCAGCGGCGCTCTGGCCGAACGCTATCTCGGCTCGGCCAGGGCTGCCGTCTATCTCATTCGTCCCGACCAGCATGTGGCGGCGCGTTGGGACAGTTTCAATGAAGCCGCCCTGCGCAAGGCCTTGCGCAAAGCCTGCGGAAAGGACTGACCATGGCCAAACTTGTCACATCGCTGAACATTGCCGCGCCGGATGATTTTTACGAGAAGCTGATCCGCGCGCATGAGGGGCTGTCCGACGATGACAGCGCCGCACTCAACGCTCGGCTGATCCTTGTTCTGGCCAACCATATCGGCGACGCGGAAACATTGAACGAGGCTTTGGAAGTTTCCCGCAAGGCGGCACGCTGACTCCAAATTACCCGCCCCCCAGGCCGACCCGGACCAATCGAAACTCCAGGCGATACGGCCCCGCCGGATCAGCATGCAGACTTATCTTATTCGCCCGCGCAGCCTCGAACCAAAGGCTCACATCGCACCAGCTGCCGTTACCACGGAACCAGCTTCACCCTTGCTGCGTTGACCTGGCGTAACAAAGGAGAATGCCATGCCGGTGATGAAAAACGGTTCGATGATAGATCCTGTCGACGCCCAGGTAGGCGGCGATGGCGATATCGATGGGATTGCCCAGACCATAACCGGAGACGATATCGATACGGTCCTGATGTCGCCGTCGCCAGTTGAACAACGGATCGATACGCTGCGGGAAATGCGCGTTGAGCTCGAAGCCAGGTCGCACGCCGACCGGGGCGGTGAAATAGCACCGCTGCTCAACCAGCTTGATGCGGCCATTGCGCTGCTCTCGATGCGGGCTTGAGCCAACTCACACGAACAAAGCGTAGTCTGACGCGGGCGGAGCCGATACCGGCTTGTCATCAGTTGCGGCTGTCAAATGCCGACCAGCGGGCGGTTCGATTTACCCAATCACGGAACTCAACCGCACCGCCTGCGTTGAACACCTGTAATTCTCGAAAAACAGGGAGCCACTCCATGTCCAATCTGGAAAACGCCAAGATTCTCATCATGTCGACCAACGGCTTCGAGCAGACTGAACTCGAATACCCGCTTGAGCATCTCACCAAGGCGGGAGCCACCGTTCATGTCGCCACCCCGGACGGCAATGCGATCAAGGGCTGGGACAAGGATGACTGGGGCCATTCGGTTGATGCGGACATGAAGATTTCCGACGTCAAGGTCGACGACTATATCGCACTGGTCCTGCCGGGCGGTCAGATCAATCCTGATCTGCTGCGGGTCAACAGGGAAGCTGTGCAACTGGTGCGTGATTTCGTGACCGGTGACAAGATCGTCGCCGCCATCTGCCATGCGCCGTGGCTGCTGATCGAGGCCGGTGTCATCAAGGGACGTGAAGCAACGTCCTACCACTCCATCCGCACCGACATGGAAAATGCCGGCGCCAGGTGGAAAGACAGCGAAATCGTCATAGACAACGGCATCATCACCAGCCGCTCGCCTGAGGATCTGGAAGCTTTCGTTTCCAAGATCATCGAAGAAGTGAGCGAGGGCGAGCACCACCGCAAATCAGTCCGGGCTGCCTGAACCCGGATCCGGGCAGTTGCCAATGTGGCTGCCCCCGAAATGACCATGATTGGCTGCGACAGTCGTGAAGCCAGATTTCAACCCTGAATTTCAGCCGGGAGACTGCATGTCACACCTACCAGTACCGCACAAAACACTCATCGTCGTGGGCACCGGAGAAGGCGCCAAATTCTACCGGAACTCCGCCAAGAGCGGTGACCTCAAACTGCAACACGAGCACAATCTCGAACCTGGCGATCTCGCCGATCAGGGCCCCGCAGGCAAGCAGCCGCCCGACACCTCAGCAAAGGAATCGATGGAGGCCACGTTCGCCAAGATCCTTGCCAATCATCTTTATGATCTTGCCCAGGCGCACAAGTTCGACGATCTCATCCTGATTCTCGATCCCGATACGCTGGGCGAAACCAGACCCAGCCTGCATTCGAGCGTGACCGACAAGATCCGGCTGGAACTGCCCAAGACATTGTCGAACAGCACAACCAGCGATATCGAGCGCTCCATTCTGGCAGCGCTGTAAAACGCTGACGACCAAGGCCGGGTCTACCACCCGGCCTTTTTTCACGTTCTGCGTCTTCTTGAGCCATCAGCTCCCGCCACCCGGACTGGCCCAAGTCATCGAGCGCAATGGATTGACATCGACAGATACTGAATGCACCAGCGGTTGCCTCATCGCTCGCCTCATGCGACATGACGGGACAGAGGAGTTTTATTTCAGGGGGGAACAATGTCCGTCAGCTACTCAACCGACCGCATGCTGCATTTCGGCGATTGCGATATATCCGGCACCGCCTACTATCCGTCCTACCTCAACCTTCTCAATGGCGTGAACGAGGAATTCTGGTCGGCGATCGGTTTCCCATGGCATGAGATCATCTGGAAGGAACGCTGGGGCACACCGACCGTGCATCTGACTTGTGATTTTTCCAAGCCGTCATTCTTCGGCGACACGCTGACGTTCGAGCTGACAGTCACCAAGGTCGGAAGATCGTCGATGACGCTCGAGCACACCGTATTGTGTGGCGACGAGAAGCGCTGGACCAGCAAACAGGTGCTGGCGGCCAGCCAGCTTGATGAGCATACATCGATCCCCTGGCCCGATGCGGTCCGCGCCAAGCTGGTCTCGTTCCTGCCGCAGCAAGAGCCGGCTGAATAAATTCCTGACCCTGCGGGATGGTCAGTCGGATCTGATCTTTGGCGATTTCTCGGGCACCAGGCCGGAACGGAATTTCTGCAACACGAATTGCAGCAGCAGCCCGACCAGCAGCATGCGGATATAGGACGACCGGGTGATCCATTCCGGGGGCAGGCGACTGGTGAAAATCTCGGTCGCCGACCATATGAACCAGATCACCAGCGCGCCGGCAATGGCACCCCTATTGTTGCCCGATCCGCCTGCCATCAGCATCACCCAGACCAGGAACGTCACCAGCAGCGGCTCGGTCGCCGATGGCGACAGGAACTTGAAGTAATGCGCCGACAGCCCACCGGCCAATCCCATGATGGCGCAGCCGATCACGAAGGTCTGCAGGCGAAACCAGTCCACGTCCTTGCCGGCCGCGCGTGCTGAATCCTCATTGTCGCGGATCGCCCGCAATGTTCGCCCCCACGGGCTGACATAAAGCCGCTGGCACAGGATGTAGACACCGGCGACGCACAACCAGACCACCGCCAGATAGAGAAGATCGGCCTCCCTGCCCTGCACCACATCGCCAAACGGACGCGGCACCCCGGCAATGCCGAGACTGCCGTTGGTGAGCCAGGATTCGTTGACAATCACCAGCCGCAGGATTTCGGCGATACCGACGGAGGCCATCGCCAGATAATCACTCTTCAGCCGCACGCAGATCTTGGCCACCACCCAGCCGGTCAACCCGGCCACGATCATCGCCGCCGCCAGCCCAAACGGGATCGGCAGGCCAAACCCGCCCAGATGTTTCGAGGACACCGCAGTCGTGGCGATGGCAGATGCGTAGGCACCCACGGCGAAGAACCCGGCGATGCCCGCGTTGAACAGGCCACCCATGCCCCATTGCACATTCAGCGCCAGACAGAGAACCGCATAGATTCCGCCGGCAATCAGCACGCTGACGAGATAGAAGAACAGTCCGGTCATCTCCATTACAGCAGCCTCCCCTTGAACAGGCCCTGCGGCCGGAACAACAGCAACGCCACCATGATGAAGAAGGCGACAGCGGATTTGTAGGACGGTGAAATGAACGCCTCATCGCTGAACCAGGTGAAGGTCAGGGTTTCCTCCGCGATGCCAATGATCAGTCCGCCCGCGATAGCGCCCATCGGCTTGCCGATGCCGCCCAGCACCGCTGCCGCGAACATAGCCAGCAACAGGTTCCAGCCCAGATTGGGATGCATGCTTGTGTCCATGCCGGCAAACACCCCGGCGGTCGCCGCAAGCGCTGCGCCGATCACCCAGGTCCAGCGTATCACCCGTTCGGTATCGAGCCCGGCCACAGCCGCCAGTTCCGGTTCGTCAGACACGGCCCGCATCGCCCGGCCCAGCTTCGAACGGGTCAGGAAGAAATGCAGCGCAATGGCAATCAGCACCGTGAGAATGATCACCTGCGCATGCAGTTCGGAAATCCTGAAAGTATCAAGCAGCACCATCGGCATGCGGACGCCCGAAGTGAACACCTGGTTTCCCGAACTCCAGAACAATTGCGCCAGCGAGCGGAAGATCAGCGCCACGCCAAAGGAGGCAATCACCGTATAGATCGTCGGCAGCTTTCTCAGCGGCTTGTAGAAGAACTCATCGACCACCAGCGCCGCCACGATCGCCAGCGCGATGCCGAACGGCAGCAGCAGCAGCGGATTGACCGGAATCAGCCAGACCGCGGTCAACACGCCATAGCCGCCGATGGTCATCAGATCGCCATGGGCGAAATGGGCGAACCGCAGGATCCCGAAAATCATCGAGATACCCACCGCCCCCAGCGCATAGACACTGCCGATTGCAAGTCCTGGAACCAGATACAGGTTGATGAAATCGATCATGCCGAGGCACCCCCGAGGAAGGACCGCCGAACCACATCATCATTCAAGAGCGCCTCGCCCGTTCCTGATTTGAAATTCTTGCCGCTGACCAGAACGTGACCATTGTCGGCAATGCGCAAGGCCTGCTTGGCATTCTGCTCCACCATCAGGATGGTCACACCGCGCTTGCGGATATCGAGCAGCAGATCGAAAATGATTTCGAGATAGGCCGGAGACAATCCAGCCGTCGGCTCATCGAGAAGCAGCAATTTCGGCTCGCTCATCAATGCCCTGCCCATCGCCACCATCTGGCGTTGACCTCCCGACAATTCGCCCGCAGCCTGACCGAGCTTGTCCCGGAGATCAGGAAACAGCGACAGCACATTCTCGCGCACCGCTTCCTTGTCTTTCGGTGGCGCGGCATAGGTGCCGACGTCGAGGTTCTCATTCACGTTCAGGGTCGGAAACACATTGTGGCTTTGCGGCACCATGGAAATGCCCAAAGGCACAAGTTTGGCTGTCCTGAGCTCCGAGATGTCCTTCCCGGCAAATGAGATTTCACCCCCGGAACGGGCCGTCAGCGCGAAGATCGTCTTCAGCAGGGTCGATTTACCCGCGCCGTTGGGACCGATGATGACCGCGATCTCATGCTCGGCAACATCAATATTGATATTCTCGATAATCGGCACACCGCCATATCCGGCGGTCAGCCCCTTCACTGACAGCAACGCGCTCATGGCCGGGCCTCATACTTTCCGCCGCCGAAATAGGCTTCGATGACGCGCGCATCCTGGCGCACTGCGTCCACCGTCCCTTCCATCAAAAGCGTGCCCTGCGCCATGACGATGACCTCGTCACAGAGTTTGGAGACATAATCCAGATCGTGCTCGATCAGACAGAAGGTCAGTCCCTGCTCCTTGTTGAGCAAAAGGATCTTGTCGGAAATCTTGGCGAGCAGTGTCCGGTTGATACCGGCGCCGATCTCGTCAAGCAGAATGATCTTGGGTTTGCGCATCAGCGCCCGGCCAAGCTCCAGCAGCTTCTTCTGGCCACCCGACAGGTTGCCGGCTTTCTCGTCTTTGACCTGATCGATTTCGAGAAAACTCACCATGTCGCGCGCCGCACGATAGGTCGCTTCCTCTTCCGCCGCAAAGCGTCCGCGCCGGAAGATGACGTTGAACACATTCTCGCCAATCGGAGTTGCGGCAGCGGCCATGAAATTCTCGATCACGGTGAGTTGTGAAAACTCGTGCGGAATCTGGAAGGTACGTGCCAGACCGCGCGTCGCCCGCTCATGCGGTTGCAGCCCGGTGATCTCCTTGCCCTCGAGCAGGATACGTCCCCCGGCAAGCGCGACGTGACCGGCGATCGCATTGAACATCGTGGTCTTGCCCGCCCCATTGGGGCCGATCAATCCGGTAATGCGGCCCGCCGGGATGTCGAAACTGACGTCATCGACGACATTGGGGCCGCCGTAACTGACCTTCACATGTTCGACTGAAATCATCTGCGCCCCTTGTCGCGGCTGTTTTCAACCGCTGGCGATGCCTTTCGTAACCGGTCAGTACCGGCCCGGTGGCTCGCGCTTTGTATTGGGCCCTCCCCGGAGACCGGGAAGGGCCGCTTCAGATCACTCAGGCAGGATCATTCAAAAATGGCGATCTGCTTGTATTTATCGCCATCGACGACAAACTTGCCGATATAGCCCGCGACATCGCCGTTTTCATCGAAGTCATAGGCGCCGCCGGCACCGTCATAATCGATGTCCTTGCCTTCCTTGATCAGCGCCTTGGCCTTTTCCCATTCGCCCGGGCCGACTTTCTCACCCGGTGCGGAGGCAACCGCGCGCAGCGCTTCGGCCATCTTGGACCGGTCGGCAGAACCTGCCTGCTCGACAGCAAGCAGCGTCAGGAACGTGGCGTCATAGGTCTGGTCGACGAACGGCTTGTCGGCGCCTTCCTTGAATTCGGCATTGTAGAGTTCGTGCAGCTTTGCCTGACTCGGGTTGTCAGCCGGCGATGTCGGCGCCGAGAAGAACGAGGTTGCCAGCCCTTCCGCGCCGATATCGGCGATCAAAGCTTCATCGCGCAGGCCGTCAGTGCCGATGAACCTGGTGAACAGACCGCCTTCGAGCGACTGCTTGACGATCTTGCTGCCGGAATCGCCGGCGTAGGCAATCACCACCAGCGCGTCGCCGCCGGCCTTGGAAAGCGTCGCAAGTTCAGAGCGGTAGGAGTTCTTCTTTTCCTCATGCTTGACCTCGGCCACGACTTCGCCGCCAAGAGCCTTGTAAGCTTCGACAAAGGTGCCGCCGATACCGACGCCGTAGTCATTGTTGACATAGGTCACCGCAACCTTCTTGAGGCCTTCGTCGAGCACCATCTTGGCCAGAACCTTGCCCTGGAAGTTGTCCGACGGAACGATGCGGTAAAGCAGATCATTGTCCTTGATGTCTGTCATCGCCGGCGATGTCGCCGTGGGAGAGACCTGAACGACGCCAGCCGGAATAGCTGCGGCCTCGGCCGACGCGATTGTCGTCCCCGACATCAGCGCACCCATGATGATCGGCACGTTTTCGATGTTGATCAGCTTGCCGGCGGCATCGACCGCGCCTTGCGATGATCCGGTGGTGTCGCCAAACACCGCGATGGCCTGACCATCAAGCAGACCACCCTGTTCGTTGACCTGCTTGACCGCGAGGTTTGCGGCATTCTGCAACGGCGGGATGAAACTTGCGATCGGACCGGTAATGTCCATCAGAAGGCCGATCTTGGTGTCTTCGGCAAGCGTTGACGCGCAGGACGCGAACAAGGCCGCGATGGCCAATGCATATGTTGTTTTTTTCATTTCACTGCTCCCATGTTTTTGTTCGGCCCCTTTTTTTCGTTGAGCATCTGCGGGCTGCCATCACATGACGCTCAGATTGCCGTTGTCACCTCGGTCCTGAAAGAACCGGGAAGTGTCACCTCCAGCAATTGGAGATCTTCGGTGGGTTCACTGTAGCGCGTCGCCATCTTTGGAGGAATAACAAACGCATCTCCTTTTTCCAGTCGGTAGGGCTGCTTGCCCTCACCTTCCAGAACCATGCTGCCCGACATCACGAAATTGAACAGGATGTCGCAATCATGCCGCATCCACACCGGATTTGCCTGGCCAGTCGGACGAGCCACCATGACCGATGCCACGCCCCTGGTATTGTCGTTGATTGTTGTGTCGCGCGCTTCGAACCCGGGCACCCGGAAAGGTTTGAAAACCCCGTCGCTGGCAAGACTGTGAACAAATTTCTGCCCGTCCCATTCCCGGTCGGGATGCTCGTCCGGTGTCGGCAGGGTCATCGAATGATCGATTTCCGTGACGTGCGCCGCCGGCACGCCGATCTCGATGACCTCGATCCCCTCGGCTGCGTGCAGCACCTTGTGGCGGATCTGCGGCGGCTGGATGAAGCAATCGCCGGCATGCAGCCTGCGCGGCCCGCCCTGGTCCTCGTAGAGCACGTCAACCCAGCCGTTGATGCAGAAAATGAGCTGAAATCCAACCTTGTGAAAGTGCACCATGTCGGGCACCGGGCCATCAGGCACCCGGATGTGCGAGGCGATCATCGCGCCACCAAGCCGCGTCGGCACCAGATCCCGATACGACATGCCGGCCCGGCCAATGACCCAGGGCGCCTGATCGGCCAGCCTGCGAACCACAAAGGCATGCTCGGTCTCGGGCATGACCAGCGGCGGGTTGAGTTCATCGATCTCTATTCGCGTGCCATTGGGGGCAACCAGTTCGCGGTTGCCATCGGCGAAATTGTCGGGATCCTCGGTCAGGATACGCAATGTGCCGGGTGCTTCGGCAGCCCCCTTCTGGATGCGAATGCGCAATCCATGACCCGACAACACGGCTACTTCCGGATCATCTGCCGGGTAGATCATGTCGAGACGCATTTTCAGGGTCTTGGTGTAGAACGGCAGATCGTCGCGCAACTCCGAGGTCGGCAATCTGATTTCCGCGCGTGTGTCCAATCTGCCCTCCCAAGCAACCATTCGCCGTTTTCGATCCGGGTTGGTCATCAGCGATGGCGCCCCCCAAAATTCAACGGCATTTCAAGACTATCGAAGTCATTACATATTTCAAGGCTAAAATAAGTAACCTTCGCCCCTGCAAACCACTTACAACTCGGTGCGCACCCGCCACAATTCCGGAAACAATTCCACATCCAGCATGCGCCTCAGATAGCTGGTGCCACCGGTGCCGCCGGTGCCGCGCTTGAGCCCGATCACCCGCTCCACCGTGGTGACATGGTTGAAGCGCCAGCGCCGGAAATAATCCTCAAGATCCACCAGTTTCTCGGCCACCTCATAAAGCGCCCAATGCTCTTGCGGCGCTTCATAGACAGTTTTCCAGCCGGCGGTCACGCCGTCATGAAGCTGGTGCGTTCGGCTGACATCGCGCGCCAGCACATCTTCGGGCATGGCAACTCCCTGCCTTGCCGCCAGCCGCAGCACTTCATCGTAAAGGCTCGGCACGGCAATCTCGGCTTCAAGCTTGGCGAGAATTCCGGGCACATGGGCATGCGGTTGCATCATCGCATGGTTGCGGTTGCCCAGCGCATATTCGATCAACCGGTACTGCCAGGACTGGAAGCCGGAGGATTGCCCCAGCTTCCGCCGAAAATGGGTGTAATCCGATGGCGTCATGGTTCTCAGCACATCCCAGGCCGAGTTGAGCTGTTCGAAAATCCGCGACACGCGCGCCAACGTCTTCATCGCAGGCTGCAAATGGTCCGACCGGATGGCCGCCCGCGCGGCGGTGATCTCGTGGATCGCCAGTTTCATCCACAATTCCGACGTTTGATGCTGGATGATGAACAGCATTTCGTCATGGGCGTCTGTCCGGGGATTCTGCGCGCCCAGCACCTTGTCGAGGCAGAGATAATCGCCGTAGGACATGCGTCCGTCGAAATTCATGGTCGCGCCTTCTTGCGCAGGATCGTAGTCGGCGCCCTGGCTCATGTGACCGCTTTCCGGGTCTTGAATTCAGGCCGGTCCCATTCACCAGTCGCGATGATTTCACCCAGCGCCGAGGCGGCATGACTAACGTCATCGGGCGTATTGTAGAGCGGACAAAACCCGAAGCGTATGATGTCGGGCGCGCGAAAATCGCCGATGATGCCGCGGGCAACCAGCGCCTGCATGGCGGCGTAGCCTTCGCCAAACCGGAACGAGACCTGGCTGCCGCGAGCATACGGATCGCGCGGACTGGCAAGTTCCACATCCTTGCAAGCCGCTTCGACTTCCGAAATGAACTGCTCGCTCAACTCGATCGAGCGGTTGCGAAGCTCGGTCATATCGACGCCATCGAACGCGTCCAGCGCCGCATCAAGCACCGCCATCTGAATGACCGGCGGTGTGCCGACACGCATCCGGCTGATGCCCTCGCCGGGACGGTAATCGAGATCGAAGGCAAACGGCGCCTGGTGGCCGAGCCACCCCGAGAGCGCTGGCCGCACCTGATCAATAAGGTCGGGGCGAACATGAATGAACCCCGGCGAACCCGGTCCGCCGTTGAGATACTTGTAGGTACAGCCGACAGCGATGTCTGCATTGCATCCGGTCAGATCGACCGGCACCGCACCTGCCGAATGTGCCAGATCCCAGATCATGACCGCACCGGCCTTGTGGGCCGTTTCGGTAATGGCCTTCATGTCGTGCACACGGCCAGTACGGTAATCGACATGGGTCAGCATAACCGCGGCAACATCGTCGGTGATATTCTTCGCCACCGCTTCCGGATCAACGACCTTGAGTTGGTATCCCTGCCCCAGGCTCCTGAGCAGTCCATCCGCCATGTAGAGATCGCTGGGAAAATTGCCATTGTCAGACAGCACGATCCTGCGACCGGGCCGCATCTCAATTGCCGAGGCAACCGCCTGGTAGACCTTGATCGACAGAGTGTCGCCAACCACGGTGCTGCCGGCGGGTGCACCGATGAGCCGGCCGATCCGGTCACCCAGCCGGCCCGGAAGATCCATCCATTTGGCATTGTTCCATCCGGTGATCAGCATCGGACCCCATTCGTCCGCCATCGTCCGTCTGGCGCGTTCGACTGCCGCCTTGGGCAGCGGACCGAGCGAATTGCCATCAAGATAGGTAACCCCGTCCGGCAAATCGAACATGTCCCGCCGTGTCTGAAATGACGTCATGACTTCACGTTTCCTTTCGCGACTTGCCGATTTCCGCTGTCGCCTCGATCTCGACGAGCGCCGCGTCCTCGATCAGGTCCGCGACGACGATCACCGACATCGAGGGAAAATGCCGGCCCATGACCTTGCGATAAGCGGCGCCGACTTCCCTCTGACGGGCCACATATTCCTTCTTGTCGGTGATGAACCAGGTCAACCGGACAATGTCGGAGACCTCGCCGCCGGCCGCGTGGACGATAGCCACAATGTTGCTGAGCGTCTGTTCCAGTTGGCCGACAAAATCCTTGTGCTCGAATACCTGATCCTTGTTCCAGCCGATCTGGCCGCCGGTGTAAAGCCGCTGGCCATCGACCAGCATTCCATTTGCATAGCCCTTCGGCTTCTCCCAATCCGGCGGATTGACTGCTTCGATCATGATCATGTGTCCTTGCATAGTATCTCGATGAGGGGCTGTGGCCTGCGGTATCGCCGTTCAGGCGGCATCGTCGGGGCGCAGGCGAAACCGTTGTATCTTGCCGGTCTGGGTCTTGGGCAAAGTCTCGGTGAAGACAATGGACCGGGGGTATTTGTAGGGGGCGATGACCTGTTTGACATGGTCCTGCAGCAGCTTGGTCATGAGAGCGTCGCCCACTGCGCCGGCCTTGAGCACCACATGCGCCTGGACGATCTGGCCCCTTGCCTCATCGGCGACCCCGACCACCGCGCATTCGGCGACATCGGCATGGGTCAGAAGCGCTGCCTCGACCTCCGGACCGGCTATGTTGTAGCCCGCCGAGAGGATCATGTCGTCGCTGCGCGCGGCGAAATGGAAAAACCCATCCTCGTCCTGGGTGAAGGAATCACCCGTCAGGTTCCAGCCGTTGCGCACATATTTTTGCTGCTGTTCAGAATCCGCCAGATAACGGCATCCGGTCGGCCCGCGTACCGCCAGACGACCGACCTGGCCGCGCGGCAACTCGTTCATGTTTTCATCCACGATCCGCGCCTCATAACTTGTCACCGGCAATCCGGTGCAGGCAGGTTGCGAATTCTCGAACCGGTTGGAAATGAAGATATGCAACATTTCGGTGGCGCCGATGCCATCAAGCATCGGCTTGCCGGTCTTTTTCATCCATTGATCATAGACCGGGCCCGGCAATGTTTCGCCGGCCGACACCGCCGCGCGCAGCGATGAAAGGTCCGCCCCCTCCTCCATCGCCGCCAGCATGGCGCGATACGCTGTCGGTGCGGTGAAGCAGACCGTCGCCCTGTGCTGCTGGATGATCTCGACCATGTTGGCGGGCGTCGCCTGTTCGAGCAGGGCCGCGGCTGCGCCAAAGCGCAACGGAAACACCGCCAGTCCGCCCAGACCGAAAGTGAAGGCCAGCGGCGGCGAGCCGATGAACACATCATCCGGCGTCACGCCCAGAACTTCCCTGGCATAGCCATCGGCGATGATCAGCATGTCGCGATGGAAATGCATCGTCGCCTTCGGCATTCCCGTGGTGCCCGAGGTAAAGCCCAGCAACGCGACATCGTCACGTCCGGTTTTCACACTCTCGAACCGCACCGGCTTGGACAATGCCAGCCGGTCGATTTCCGCGTCGTGATTGGCGGTGCCGTCAAAACCGATGACCTTGTCCAGGAACCGGCTTTCCTTGGCGCAGGCAATCATCTCCTCCATCAGCCGCGTGTCGCACAGCGCCAGCGTGATCTCGGCCTTGTCGACGATCTTGCCGAGTTCGATTGCGCGCAACATCGGCATAGTGTTGACCACCACCGCGCCCGCCTTCGTTGCCGCCAGCCAGACCGCCACCATCGCCGGATTGTTGGCCGAGCGAACCAGGATACGGTTGCCTGGCCTGACGCCGTAATCATCGACCAGCACATGGGCGATGCGGTTGGTCCAGTCGGTCAGTTCCTTGTAGGTCCTGATCCGGCCATTGCCGATCAGCGCCGTGTGGTCGCCAAAGCCTTTTGCGACCATCGCATCGGTCAGCTCGTAACCACAATTGAGCCATTCGGGATAGTCAAACCCCTCAAGCAGCAAATCCGGCCACTGCTCGGCCGGCGGCAGGTTGTCTCGCGTGAATGTGTCGATATGGCCCGATGGTCCCAGCACTTCACTCTCCTGTGGAATTTGCCAATGTCTGCCGTGCGATCACGACTTTCTGGACGTCTGACGCGCCCTCGTAAATTCTCAGCGCCCGGATTTCGCGGTAAAGGCTTTCAACGATATGGCCCTTGCGCACGCCGTCGCCGCCATGAAGTTGCACCGCCTTGTCGATCACGTCCTGTGCATGGTCTGTGGCATAGAGCTTGGCCATCGCCGCCTCGCGGCTGACCCGGGGGGCGCCCTGATCCTTGAGCCAGGCCGCCCGGTAGACCAGCAGCGCCGAGGCATCGACGTCCAGCGCCATGTCGGCGATGTGGCCTTGAACCATCTGCAATTCGCTCATTGGCGCACCGAACAATTGGCGCTCGCGGACCCGCTTCAGGCTCTCGTCAAGCGCTCTACGGGCAAAGCCAAGCGCTGCGGCGGCAACAGTCGAGCGGAACACGTCAAGCACCGACATGGCGATGCGGAAACCCTCTCCCGGATTGCCGATCATCGCCGAGGCCGGGACCCTGCAGCCTGAAAATTCGAGCCGGGCCAGCGGGTGCGGCGCGACCACCTCCAGCCGCTCGGCGATTTCGAGACCAGGCGTGTCAGCCGGCACGATGAACACCGAGAGCCCCTTGGCGCCCGGTGCTTCGCCGGTGCGGGCGAAAACCGTGTAGACATCGGCAATACCGCCATTGGAAATCCAGGTCTTCTCACCATCGAGAATGTAGTCATTGCCGTCCCGGGTGGCGGTCATCGCCATATTGGCGACATCCGAGCCCGATGCCGGCTCAGACAGCGCGAAAGCCGCCAAGGCCATGCCCGCGCGTGTCTGGGTGAGCCATCGCGACTTCTGCTCCGCAGTCCCGAACAGCGAGATGGCGCCGGTTCCAAGCCCCTGCATGGCAAAGGCGAAATCCGCAAGACCGTCATGCCGCGCAAGCGTCTCACGCAGGATGCACAGACTTCTCACATCGATACGCGAACCCACATCGGCCGGATCAACCGCGCTCAACCGCAACCAGCCGGCCTCGCCAAGCGCCCTGACCAGCGCCTTGCAAGTTTCGTCGATATTGGAATGATCGACATCGGCAAGCTCGGAGTTCGCCCACTGATCGACGCGATCGGCCAGGGCGCGGTGCACGTCATCGAAAAACGGCCATTGAAGGAAACTGCGATCAGACATCAATCGCCCTCGAACACGGGTTTCTGTTTGGCGGCAAAAGCTTCATAGGCGCGGCGGAAATCCTGGGTCTGCATGCAGATCGCCTGCGCCTGGGCCTCGGCCTCGATCGCCTGTTCGATGCCCATGTTCCATTCCTGCGCCAGCATGGTCTTGGTCATCATGTTGGCGAAAGTCGGCCCGTCGGCGATGCGTCTGGCCAGTTTGCGCGCTTCGTCATCGATCTCTGCGGCGGGGATGACCCTGTTGTAAAACCCCCAGCGCTCGCCTTCCTCCGCACTCATCGACCGGCCGGTATAAAGCAGGTCCGCCGCCCTTCCCTGGCCGATGATCCGCGGCAGGATGGCGCAAGCCCCCATGTCGCAGCCGGCCAGGCCAACCCGGTTGAACAGGAATGCGGTCTTGGCTTCGGGTGTCGCGATGCGCAAGTCGCTGCACATCGCGATGATCGCTCCCGCCCCGGCACAGACGCCATCAACCGCAGCAATCACCGGCTTGCCGCAGCCGACAATCGCCTTGACCAGATCGCCGGTCATCCGGGTGAATTCGAGAAGCCCCTTCATGTCCTTGTCGATCAGCGGCCCGATGATCTCGAACACATCGCCGCCCGAGCAGAAATTGCCGCCATTGGAGCCGAAAATCACCACCTTGACGTCGTCCCGGTAAACCAGACCGCGGAACCAGTCGCGCAATTCGGCGTAGCTTTCAAATGTGAGCGGGTTTTTTCTCTCCGGCCGGTCCAGCGAGACTTCGGCCACACCATCGGTCAGGCTCAAACGAAAATTCCTGGGAGCGTCGGTCGCCATCGGGTCAGGCCTCCTTCTTCTTGCTTTTGCTCGCAATGCGCTCGAGCTGATTCATCATGCCCTGGGCATCGCCCAGGTCGATTTCGGCAAGCAAAGTGTCGATCCAGACTTCGTGACTGGCCGCCATCAGGGCAAATTGCTCACGCCCTGCATTGGTCAGCCGCACGGTGGTGGCGCGACGGTCATTGTCGACCGGTATCCGCACCAGAATTCCGTCATCCACCAGCCGGTCGACAATACCGGTCACATTGCCATTGGAGACCCGAAGCACGCTCGACAACTCACTCATCTTCAGGCCGGGTTCAGCCCGGTAGAGCGCCGCCATCACATCAAACCGCGGCAGGGTCGTGTCGAATGTGACGCGGAGGTTTTCGCGCAGTTCACCTTCGACATGCTTGGTGGCCTTCAACAGTTTCAGCCACAATCTCAGCCGCGCCTTGGATGCCGCCGGATCCATCCCGCCCTTGACGGTTTCGGCAGGTTCCGCCGCTTCAGGTTTGTTCATGTTTCCCCTCCCGACAACGATATCGCCTGCCCGGTTACCGAAGCCGCGGCATCGCTGCATAGCCAGATCACCGTTTCCGCAATTTCTTCCGGCAGAATGAACCGCCCTTGCGGATTGACATCGCGAAGCGAGGCTTCCGCTTCGGCCCGCGACCGTCCTGTCTTTTCCACGATGGTATCGATGGACCGGTGCAGCATCGGCGTATCCGTGAAGCCCGGACATATAGCATTGACCGTCACCCCTGTCTTGGCCAGCTCCTGCGCCACACTGCGGACCAGTCCGACAACCCCGTGCTTGGCTGCGCAATAGGCGCTGACATAGCTGTAGCCCTTCAGACCCGCCGTCGAGGCAATCGCGATCAACCGCCCAGGATGCTTCGGATTCATTTTGGCAAAGCTGGCCTGAAACGTGTTGAAAACACCGGTCAAATTGACATCCAGCGCCGAGCGGAACATGTCCTCGTCCATGCGCAGGAACGGCGCGCTCTGGGCCGACCCGGCATTGGCGATGACAAGCGTCGGCGCGCCGTTTTTCTCCACCGCCCGTGAAATCGCCGCGTCCAGTTCCGGCCGCTCCGTCACATCCGCGGATACGGCAAAGATCCGGTCGCTTGCGTCGGTCAGGGACTGCAATGGCGCCAGACGACGGCCGATCGCCGTCACCTTCGCGCCCCTTGCCGCGAGCGCCAGCGCAATGGCTTCTCCGGCGCCCGAACCGGCGCCGGTGACAATTGCATGATGCCCCATCATCTCCGCCATGCTCACACCTTGCCGGGGGCTGTGTCGGCCCGCTCCGCCAGACGCCACATCTGGTCGCGACCAGGCAGATAGGGATCGGGCCATGTTTCGTCGTGATCACCCAGCCCACTCGCCGCATGCAAGGTCCAATAGGGGTTTGCCAGATGCGGACGGGCAAGACAGACCAGATCGGCGCGGCCCGCCATCAGGATCGAGTTGACGTGATCGGGTTCGAAGATATTGCCCACCGCCATCGTCGCCATATGCGCCTCGTTGCGAATCCGGTCGGCGAACGGCGTCTGGAACATGCGTCCATAGACCGGCTGGGCCTGCTTTGACGTCTGTCCGGCCGACACATCGCAGATATCGACACCGGCTTGCTTGAGCATACGGGCGATTTCCACCGCCTCCTGTGGCGTAACACCCTCGTCGCCAACCCAGTCATTGGCCGAGATCCTGACCGAGACCGGCTTGTGCCGGGGCCAGACCTCGCGCACGGCGTAATAGACTTCCAGCGGGTAGCGCATGCGGTTTTCAAGGCTGCCGCCATATTCGTCACCGCGCCGGTTGGTCAGCGGGGTGATGAAGGAGGACAGCAGATAGCCGTGCGCCATATGCAGCTCAATCATGTCGAACCCGGCGCGATCAGCCATTTCCGCAGCGGCAACGAACTGGTCGCGCACCAGATCCATCTCGGCACGATCCATCGCCTTCGGGCTCTGGTTGGCGGAAGACCAGGCCACGTCGGACGCCGACAGGATTGGCCAGTTGCCATCCTTGAGCGGGGCATCCATGGTCTCCCAGCCAAGCTGGGTCGACCCCTTTGCGCCGGAATGGCCGATCTGCATGCAGATTTTCGCGGCACTTTCCGAGTGAATGAAATCCGCGATCCGCTTCCATGCCACCTCATGCTCGGGCGCATAAAGGCCCGGGCAGCCAGGCGTGATCCGGCCCTCCGGCGAAACGCAGGTCATCTCGGTATAGACCAGACCGGCGCCCCCCTTGGCGCGCTCGCCGTAGTGGACCAGATGCCAATCGGTCGGACAGCCTTCAACGGCCTTGTACTGCGCCATCGGCGACACCACGACCCGGTTCTTGAGCTTCATGTCACGCAATTTGTAGGGCGCGAACATCGGCCTCCGCACAGGTGCGTCTTCGGGGACGCCGGCCTGGGTCTGGAACCAGCGTTCGGCTCCCTCAAGCCACTCGGGATCGCGCAGCCGCAGGTTCTCGTGGCTGATACGTTGCGAGCGGGTGAGCAGCGAATAATTGAATTGCACCGGGTCGAGATCGAGATACCGCTCGACCTCCTCGAACCATTCCAGGCTGTTGCGCGCCGCCGACTGCAGCCTGAGCACCTCAAGCCGGCGCTCCTCCTCGTATTTGTCGAAAGCCTTCTGCATGGTCGGTTCGGAATGCAGGTAATTCGCCAGGGCAATCGCGCTTTCGAGCGCAAGCTTGCTGCCCGAACCGATGGAAAAGTGCGCAGTGGCGGCGGCATCACCCATCAGGACAATATTCTCGCAGCTCCAGCGTTCGCACAAAACCCGCGGGAACCTGATCCAGGCGGAGCCGCGGATGTGATTGGCATTGGTCATCAGGCTGTGACCGCCCAGATGATCGGCGAAGATCTTTTCGCAGGTCGCAATGCTTTCCTGCTGGCTCATTTCGCCAAAGCCATAGGCGTCAAAGGTTGCCTCTGTGCACTCGACAATGAACGTCGCCGTTTCATCGTCGAACTGGTAGGCGTGAGCCCAAATCCAGCCCTTGTCCGTCTCCTCGAAAATGAAGGTGAAGGCATCATCGAATTTCTGGCGCGTACCAAGCCAGACAAACTGGCATTTACGCACATCGATTTCGGGCTTGAACTTGTCGGCGAATTCCGTGCGCGTAAGCGAATTCAGGCCGTCCGACGCCACCACCAGGTCGAACTCCCTGGCATACTGTGCCGCACTGTCGACATTGGTTTCAAAGCGCAACTCAACGCCAAGCTCCCTCGCCCTTGCCTGAAGCAGCAGCAGCAGATTCTTGCGGCCGATCCCACAGAACCCGTGCCCGCTCGAAACGGTCTTGGTGCCCTTCAGATGGACGGCAATATCGTCCCAATAGGCGAAGTGAGCCCGTATGGCTTCCGCACTTTTCGCGTCGTTTTCCGCCAGATTGTCGAGCGTCTCGTCGGAGAGAACCACGCCCCAGCCAAAAGTGTCATCGGGCTTGTTGCGTTCGATCACCACAACATCATGAGACGGATCGCGCAGTTTCATCGAGATCGCGAAATAGAGGCCAGCCGGACCACCCCCGAGACAAGCTACCTTCATGTTCCGCACCTCCAGTCCGATTGCCGTTAAACCGGATCATATGCCCGTCAGATGATATTTCAAGCCTAAAATGTTTATGTCGCAATAATACCCGGGGGCAGACCGTTGGTTCCGCTCGGTGACATCAGGATCGGATCAGGCAGCGCCCCGGCTGATCGCAACGAGCGCTTCCGCCAGCCGGTCGACACCGCCCGGGGTGGTTATGAACCCCGGAGAACAGCGCAGCAGCGATCCCCTTGCATCGGCAAACACCGACCGGGACCGCAGATCGTCAAGAACTGTCTGGGGGTCGATACTGTCGGGCAGCTTCATCATCACACTGCCGCCGCGCTCTGCCGGGCTGCGCGGTGACGCCAGTTCGAAGCCCGCCTCATCGGCGGCTGCGATGATCACGTCGCAAAGCGCGCGGTTGGTCTCAAACTGCGTGCTCCAATCCTGCCGCGCATGCCATTCCAGTGCCGGCACCGAAGCCGCGCAGGCCATCACCGACGGCGTGCCGTTGTCGAACCGGCGAATATCAGGTGCGTAGGAAAACGCATTGATATCCCAGGAGAAGATGTTGTCCTGACTGAACCAGCCGCGCAGGCCCGGACGACAGCGGGCAATCACATCGGGCATCACCTGCAGGATGCCGCCGCCGGGCGACCCGCACATCCATTTGAGGCTCGTCGACACCGCAAAATCGGCACCCACTGCGAGACAGTCATAATCGATCAGCCCCGCTGCCTGGGTAATATCCACGCCGATCACCGAGCCTTGTTGACGCCCATGCGCCATGAGACTGGCAAGATCGCACCGGTGCGACGAGGTGGAACTCACCCAGGTCAGCAGCGCAAGCCCGACCTCCGGCCCCCAGGCGGAAATGACATCCTCGTCCTCGACCCAGTTCGCACCTTCGCGCAGCGGCACCGTGCGCAGTTCGAACCCGTATTGCTCCGACATGCCGGTCAACAGGAAATGCAGGCTCGGGAAACAATCCCCGGCAACCAGCACCACCCTGCCCTCGAGTTCGTCACTGGGCAGAGCCATGATCATCGCCGCCAATGCCGATGTCACGTTCTCCGTCGTCGTCAGCGAGGCCGATGGCGCTTTCAGCAACTGGCTCCACAGCTCGATGAACCTTTGCCTTTGACCGAGCGCATAGCCCCATTGCTCATCATTGCTTGCCCCCCAGCAGTCCGCAAACGCCGTCAGTGCTTTGGCCATGTCTTTGGCTTTGCCGGGATATTGCCCGATCGAATGATAGAGCAGATAACCCGAACCATCCGTGTCTGCATGGTCAGAAGTAGCGGTCATTCCTGCCTCCCCGGCTTGCGTGGGTTCGCGGCAAGTCCTGCCGCGATCTGTCTCGGTCCATGGTTTTACCAGCCTGCCTGCTGCGGATCAGGCAATGGAATCGCATCGAGCAATTCCCGTGTGTAAGCCGCCTGAGGCGCTGCAAACAACTGGTCGGCCTCGGCGTATTCGACGACGTTTCCGCGCTGCAGGACCATGACATGATCGCACAGCCTGCGGATCACAGAAAGATCATGGCTTATGAATGCCAGTGTCAGGCCCAGTTGCTTGACCAGGTCGGCGAGCACGTTGAGCACCTGAGCCTGCGAGGACACATCAAGACCCGAGACAATCTCGTCGGCCAGAATGAATTCCGGCTTCAGCGCAATCGCCCGGGCAATACCGACGCGTTGCCGCTGTCCACCGGAGAGTTCATGCGGATAGCGGCTGCGGAAATGGCGCGGAAGCCCGACGTGGTCAAGCGCGTCGTCTATGCGGCCGTCAATCCTGTCAAAGCCGTGCAACTGCATCGGATCGGCAATGATCGCGCCGACGCGTCTGCGCGGATTGAGCGAAGACATCGGGTCCTGGAAAATCATCTGCATGCGCCGCCGGATCGGCCGAAGCGCGGTCTCGTCAAGCTGGGTGATGTCCTGGCCGTCGAACAGGATGGTTCCGGCAGTCGGCTCGATCAGCCGCAGCAGTGCTCGTCCAAGCGTTGATTTGCCCGACCCCGATCCACCGACGATGCCAAGCACAGCCCCGCGTCTGATATCGAGATCAATACCGTTGAGGATCGGGATCAGCGGCGCCCGGCCGAACACCGGCTTGGCCGCCATGTCCGGCAGCGCCACCTCCAGGGATCTGGCGGAAAACAGGATCTCGTCCGCCATCGCCAACCTATCCGCCATGACGCCACTCCCGGTCAGCCGCCAGCACCTCGGCAGCCGCCGCCTCGATCACCGTATCATCGACCGGCAGCAGCGATGCGTCCGGATCGGTGTATTTTGGCGTGGCCGCCAGCAACGCCCGCGAATAGGCATGCTTCGGCCCGTTGAAGAAGTCCGCGACACTGGAGTTCTCGACGATCTTGCCGCCATAGAGCACCGACAGACGCTGGCAGACTTTCGAGACGACACCGAGGTCGTGGGTTACGAACACCATCGCGGTGGCATGCCGCGCCTGCAGGTCCCGGATCAGCCGCAAGATCTGCTTTTGCACGGTGACATCAAGCGCCGTCGTCGGCTCATCGGCGACAACCAGCTTGGGATTGGCCGCGAAGGCCGAGGCGATCAGCACGCGCTGGCGCATGCCGCCCGACAATTCATGCGGATAGCTGCCCATCACCCGTTCCGGATTGTCAATATGGACCTCGTTGAGCAGTTCGAGTGCCCTCACCCGCGCGTCCGCCTTGGTCCAGCCCAGAATATCGACCAGCCGGTTGGTGATCTGCGGCTCGATCCGCCGCGACGGATTGAGCGCCGTCAGCGGATCCTGCGGGATCAGCGCCGCCGTGGCGCCGATCAGCCGCCGCCGGTCGGCGGGCTTCATCTTCTCCAGATCCTGCCCATCAAGCACGATCTCGCCTTGCACGATCTCGATGGCCGACGGCAATATCCCGAGAATCGCCTTGCCGATCATGCTTTTGCCGGCGCCACTTTCGCCGACCAAGCCCAGCACGTCGCCGGTATCGATGGAAAACGACACCGAACGCAACACGCGCTGCTCATAGCCATGAAGTGCTGCGGAAAGATTGTTGACGGTCAGAAACGCACTCATCGCAACACCGGATCAAATCGGTCCTTGAGCCCTTCGCCAAACTGGCTGAAGGACAGGACGGTCAGGAACAATACGGCCAGCGGAAATGCCAGCACCCACCAGGCCTGATGGATCGAGGTCCGGCCCTCGGCGATCATTCCGCCCCAGGTCGGCGCATCGGTGGAGATCGACAGGTTCACAAACGAAAGGATCGCCTCGACGATGACGGCAATGCCCATTTCCAGCGTCAGCAGCGCCACGATGGTCGGCAGCACATTGGGCAGGATTTCCCGCCAGAGAATATCGCGCCGCGGTCTGCCGGCGACAACGGCGCTCGAGACATAATCCATCGCCGACTGGTTCATCGCCTCGGCGCGGACCACCCGGCAGAACCGGGTCCAGTCGATCACCACGATGGCGATGATGATCGAGGTCAACCCGGTGCCCAGCACCGCAATCAGCAGGATGGCGAACAGCACCGGCGGAAACGCCATCCAGATCTCGACCAGTCGCGAGATCACGACATCGACCCAGCCGCGCATGTAGCCTGCAAGCAACCCCAGGGTAGATCCGACAAGCGCGGTTGCAAGCCCCGCGACAAGCGCCACGGAGAAGGCAATCCGCGCGCCATGCAGGATACGCGAGAGCACGTCCCGGCCAAGACTGTCGGTGCCGAGCAGATAGGCGGTATCCGACCCTGCCTGCCAGAACGGCGGCAGGCGGCCGGCGAACAGGTCCTGCGCCAGCGGATCATGCGGGCTGAGTAACGGCGCAAACAGCGCCAGCACCGCCATGATGCCGAGCCAGAGACCCGACAGCCACAATCGCGCGCCCAGACGCCGTTTCACACTGCCGCGGCCATCAAGCATGACGCAACCTCGGATTCAGCAGCGCATAGGTCATGTCAACAACCAGATTGATGATGGTGAACAGCAGCGCAAAGACAATCACGATGCCCTGAATGAGAGGCAGGTCGCGGTTGATCACCGCGTCAATCGCCATGTTGCCGAGCCCCTCATAGGAGAACAACCGCTCGATGATCACCGTGCCCCCGATCAGGAAGGTGAACTGCACGCCAATCAGCGTCAGCGTCGGCAACACCGCATTGGGCAAGGCCTCCGACAGGATCACATGGTTTTCACTGTAACCCTTGGTGCGCGACAGCGTCACATAATCAAGGTGCATGGTTTCCTTCAGCGACTGTTTGAGCAACTGGCTGATGATCGCCGCCAGCGGAATGGCCAGCGCCAGAGCGGGCATGAACATGTGCTTGAGCAAATCCCACCACAGATCGAACCTGAGCCGCACCACACTTTCGAACACATAGAATTGAGTGACAAACGGCAGATCGAGCGACGGCGAAATCCGGCCTGAAATATGAAACACCGGCATCAACACACCAAACAGCACGATCAGGATCAGGGCCCAGAGGAAATCCGGAATCGAAAGCCCCACGCCGTTGGCAACGTCGACGGCGGTTTCGGTCCGGGTCTCGCGGTGCCTGACCCCCGTCAGCGCCAGTGCGCCGCCGACCACCACGGCAATCACCAGGGCAAAGATCGCCAGTTCCAGCGTCGCCGGCAGGCGTCCCAGAACCAGCGGCATGACCGGCTGACGCAACGAAATGGAGGTGCCGAAATCACCGTGAAGGACACCGCCCAACCAGATCCAGAATTGCTCGATAATCGTTTTGTCGAGCCCGTAAAGCGCAGTCAGCCGCGCCACATCCTCGTCGGTGGCGCCGGGCGGCAGCATCATCGCAATCGGGTTTCCGGGAACAACCCGAATGACAAAAAACACCACGACCGCCGCCCCGATCAGGGTGACTGACATGGTCGTCAGGCGAAGCAGGATCGCGCGCAACAATTTCAATACAACATGTCCTGGAAAGGGGACCGCCGCGTAAACGCAACGGTCCCGTTCATTCGCGTAAAGCTTACGAAGTCCGCTTCATCAGATGCGGCAGCAGCGCGCCCGAAGCATGTGGCGTGACCGACACACCGGGTGCATGCAGGATCGGCTGGACATACTGCAGGAGCGGGATCACCAGCGCATTGTCGGCAATGTACTTGTCGACCGCCTTCCAGCCCATAATCCGCTTGTCTTCATCGGCCTCGCCCCAGAGCGGTCCGATCATGTCGATGAGATCCTGACCATCCCACACCGAATGCGGCGACGGACCGAACATGGCAAAGCCGGTCGAAGTCGTCGGATCGCCAACCGAGTTGCCCCAGTTGTAGAACGCCGCCGGCGCCAACTGGTCAGCAGCACGCAGCTCATAATGCTTGGCGATCTCGTAGACCTCGATCTCCGCCTCAATACCGATCTTGCGCCACAGACCGACAATCGCCTGGACCATTTCATAATCCTTCGGCTTGAAGCCGCGTGTCGTCTGGATCTTGAACTTCACCGGGTTCTCCGGCGAATAGCCGGAAGCTGCGAGAAGTTCCTTTGCCTTTTCCGGATCGTAGGGAACCCTGATCGAGGGATCGAAGGCAATGTATTGGGGCGTCTGCAGCGTATCGATGGCAACGCCGTAGCCCGACAGCAGCCGGTCGATGATCAACTGCTTGTCGATCGACATGGCCGCAGCCATGCGCACGTTCGGGTCCAGCATCACATCGATGTCGTTGAGGAAGATCATACCGATGTCGGAAATCGGAGCGGCGGTGCCGGCGATGCTGTTGCCGCCTTTGAGCCGGTCGTATTCCTCGTAGGGCATTTCCAGCGTGACGTGGGCATTGCCGGATTCGATCTCGGCAACACGCGAGGCAGCGTCGGTGACGAACTTGATGGTCACGGTTTCAAAGTCAGGCTTGCCACCCCAGTAGTTCGGGTTGGCCTTCAGCCGCACGAACGCGTTGCGTTCGAACTTGTCGACCTTATAGGGGCCGGTGCCGATCGGAGCAGCTTCGAACCCGTCCGCGCCAACCTTTTCATAATACGCCTTGGGCAGCACGTAGCCGGTCAGAAAGTACATCCACTTGAAGATGGTCGGCTCGAACCGGGCAACATCGGCGGTCACCACATTGCCTTCGGCCTTGATGTTGGCCAGCGTCGACCAGACGAACTGGATCGGATTGCCGGTTGCCTCGTCGGCGGCGCGGCGCAGCGACCAGGCCACATCTTCGGCGGTAAATGGCGATCCGTCATGCCAGGTCACGCCTTCGCGAACCGTCATCATGATCTTGGTCTTGTCATCGTTCCAGCCCCATTCGGTGAGCAGTCCCGGCGCCGGCGACAGGTCGGGTTTCTGCAGGATGAACTGGTCGAACACCGACTGGTAGATCCCCTGGATTGTCGGATTGACCGCCGACGGGCCCACCGTCGGATCCCATGACGGCAAGTTGACATTGTAGGCGATAACTAGTTCATCGATAGCTTGGGCAAGCGACGGACCGGCAAAGGCGCTGATCGCCATTGCCGCCGCCGTGCCCTTGAGCACCGTGCGACGCGTAATCTGTTTCATGCTGTTCTCCCTGCTTTTTTGCTTCATTTCCCGCCCAGTTTCTGGGCGAGCATAAATCCTGCCCCCGCTCCGGTGCCCGCACCCGGCCAGACGCTGGCGCCGGTGAGATGCAAACCGTCAACAGGGGTCTTTCCCGTGGCATGACCGAAGGCCGGACGGAACAGGAAATTCTGTGAAAGGTGATGACTGCCCGCCACCTGGTCGCCGCCAACCAGGTTGGGGTTGTCGGCTTCCAGGTCGAGTGGCGAGACAACCGCGCGGCTGATGATCTTCGCCTTCAGGCCCGGCGCATGCCGTTCGATCATGTCGAGCGCGCGATCCGCATAGATTTCCTTGACAACGGCCCAATCGGTTTCCGTGATCTTGCCGGCCGCATCGCCGCGGATTTCGCCCGGCACCATGCGTACCTGAACCCACAGCACGTGTTTGCCTTCCGGCGCCCGGCTCGGATCAACCGTGGTCGGCTGGCCCACCACAAGCACCGGCTCGTCGGGCAACAGGCCGGCCACCGCCTGCTGGTAGGTGCGGGCCATCTGGTCAAGCGACGGCGCGATATGCACATAGGCGAATGTCTTGAGCTCTTCGCTGGCCGACCAGTCCGGCAGCCCGTCGAGCGCCAGATGAATCATCATGGTACCCGGCGCATGGGCAAATTTGGCCATCTTGGTGTCAAACACCGCATCACCGGATGCGCCATCGAGCAGCTTCATCAGCCCCTCCGGCGCGACATTGGCGATCACAGTGCGGCTCGCCTTGATCTGTGAGCCGTCCTCAAGTTCGACGCCGCTCGCCTTGCCGCCAGTGCGCAACACCCGGGCAACCCGTTTGCCGCAATGAACCTCGCCGCCGCTGGATTGGATTTTCGACAGCAGCGCTCGCGTCACCGTGTCCGCGCCACCCTTGCCGATGACCATCCCGAAGTTCTGGTTGGCCATGGCTTCAAGATAGGGAAACACTGCGCCGCCGGCCATGTCGGGTGCGAAATCCAGATGCATGCCCCAGGCCGCCATGGTCGCACGCACGTGATCGGATTCAAATGTTTCTGTCAGCCACTTGCGCGGCGAAGACAGCAGCAGCCGGGCCAGACCGGCGGTCCACGAAAACCCCTTGCGGAACAGCGCCTTTGCCAGAAGCTTGCCCTGTGTATGCATTTGCATGGAATTTCCCAGCAACGCAAAGACATACTCCGCCGTGCCGGGAAACTCCGCGCACAACTTGTCCCAAGCCTTCGCATCGTTCTCGGAAAACCCGGCTATACGGGTGCGGGATTCGCCTGTCCCGGTGCTCACGCCCAGCCATTTGCCATCTTCAAACACACTGGCGAAACAATGAGATGCCGGAGCAAACTCCAGGCCGCGACCGATCAGGTCCTCACCATGGGCTTTGAAAAACCCCGATCCGGCGAACAGGCTCAGATTCATCGCTGCCCAGTCGTGACGAAACCCCGGCTCGGTCAACTCGAGCGTCTTGACCGCGCCGCCAGCTGTGTTGGCCTGTTCAAACACGCCGACGCGCCAGCCCTTGGCGCCCAGATGCACGGCACAGGCCAGACTGTTGATGCCGGCGCCAACTATTATCGCGTCATATTCCTGCGGCACTTCGACACTTCCCCGTTCGAGATTTATAATTGCAAATGCATATTATTCTGTCTAGCATCTATTTATTGCAAACGCGCATCGCATCATTCGGGACCAAACCCGAAGCCACGAACACGCCTGTCAGGGGAGAGACACATGAACGCCGCCGAAACTCTTGGTAATCTCGCTGGAATGCTGCTTGAGGGAAAAGTCGAGGTTGTCGACCTGTCTGGTTCGCTCGGCCCGGATACGCCGCTTCTCAAGCTGCCGCCGGAACTGGCCAAGGACACGCCCAAGATCGAAGTCCACAAGATTTCCGAATACGACAATGACGGTCCGTTCTGGGCCTGGAACTGGCTCAAGATCGGCGAGCATTCGGGAACCCACTTCGATGCGCCGCACCACTGGATCACCGGCAAGGATTATTCCGACGGCTATACGGATTCGATCCCGCCGCAGAATTTCGTGGCCCCGGTCAATGTGATCGATTGCTCCGCCGAGGTCGCCAAGAACCCGGACTTCCTGCTCGACGCTGCCGGCGTCAAGGCCTGGGAAGCCAAGCATGGCGAGATCAAGGCCGGCGAATGGGTGGTCATGCGCACTGATTGGGATGCGCGCGCCAATGACGAAGACGCCTATCTCAATGCCGATGAAACCGGCCCGCATTCGCCCGGACCGACCGTCGACTGCATTCAGTATGTGCTCTCCAAGGGCGCCATCGGCTGGGGTACCCAGTGCATCGGAACCGACGCCGGCCAGGCCGGCGGCATGGAGCCGCCCTTCCCTGCCCATAACCTGCTGCATGCGGCCAACAAATACGGCCTCGCCTCGCTGGCCAATCTGAACAAGCTGCCGCCCAAGGGCGCCGTGCTGATCGCCGCGCCCTTGAAGCTGGTCAAGGGCACGGGAAGCCCGGTCCGCGCCATGGCTCTGGTCGCCCGAGGCTGATGCGGCCTCACGCCGGGAACTGGAACAATGGCGGACTTTGACCACATCATCGTGGGCAGCGGGATCAATGCTCTCGTTGCCGCGGCCTTGCTTTCCACAAAGGGAAAGCAAGTGCTGGTGCTTGAGCGTGCGGACCGTTTCGGCGGCTGCATGCGCACCGGAGAAATCACCTTGCCCGGGTTTCACCACGATGTGATGGCGGCGACCTTCGTGCTGTTCCTGACATCCCCTGCCTATGCCGCGCTCGGATCCGATCTGGGCCGGCATGGCCTGGAGTTCTGCCATACACCGCACCCGACCGCGGTACTCCGACCGGACGGCTCCTCGCTGGTGCTGACCACCGACAGGGCCGCCAACGTTGCGAAATTCAACGCCACTGCCCCGGGCGACGGTGATCGTCATGGCGCAGATGTGGCGGCAATCGAAGCCGATGCGCCGTTTCTGTTCGCGCTTCTGGGTGGAGAATTGTGGAGTTGGCCGACAGCCAGATTGCTGGCAAGCCAGGCTTGGAAACGCGGCCTTCGCGGACTGACAGCCTGGATGGGCGAGGCCCTGCGCCCCACCCGCGCCTGGCTCGAAGCGAGCTACGCTTCCGAGCTGGTCCAGGCGCTCTGGGCCCCCTGGGCGCTTCATACCGGACTGACCACCGAATCCGCCTATGGCGCGCAGATGGGCAAGGTCATCGCCTTTGCGCTCGAGGCCGCCGGCGCTCCAGTGGTCAAGGGCGGCGCCAGCCAGGCGGTCAAGGCTTTCAAGGGCCTGATCGAGGAAAACGGCGGCGAACTGCGCGCCAATGCCGATGTGGACCAGATCCTGATTGCCAACGGCCGCGCCGCGGGCGTGCGTCTTGCCGACGGGACCGATATCTCGGCCACCCACGTCATTTGTTCCGTCGCTCCGGGACAGCTTTACAACCGTCTGCTCCGGGACATCCCCAAACCACCTTCGGACAACCAAACCCGGGCGCTTCGGGAATTCCGCCATGGCCGCGGCAATTTCCAGCTGCATTATGCCATTGATGGCCCGATCCGCTGGAAAACCGACGGACTTGAGGAAGTGGCGCTGGTCCATCTGGCCGAAAGCATCGATTCCGTGTCGAAATCCTCGAACGAGGCCGAGCGCGGAATGCTGCCCGAGACCCCGACCATCTGTGTCGGCCAGCCGCACCGGCTCGATCCGACACGATGCCCCGAGGGCAAGTCCGTTCTCTGGCTGCAAATCCCCGATGCGCCGCGCACCCTCAAGGGCGACGCCGCCGGCATGGTTCCGACAGATGGCGCATGGACCGATACGGTGCGCGAGGCTTTCGCCGACCGTATCGAGGCAATCCTTGCCAATCATATCGAGGATTTCCCGAACAGTGTTCTGGCGCGCAAGGCCTATTCGCCAGCGGATCTGGAAGCCATCAACATCAATCTCGTCGGCGGCGATCCCTATGGCGGATCCTGCGCTCTGGACCAATTCTTCATCTGGCGACCTTTCGCCGGCAGCCGCAACCAGGCGACGGCGATCGAAAACCTGCATCACATCGGCGCGTCGACGCATCCCGGCCCGGGACTCGGCGGCGGATCGGGCTACCTGTTGGCAAAGAGGTTGTGCGCATGAACGAAGTCAAAGCTGCATCCAGCGAAAAGACCGAGCCCTTGCCGCGGCTTGGCGAAATCGGCCTGTCGAATTTCGCCCCCTATCTGATGAACCGGCTGATGGGTCGTTACAATGCCGATCTCAGACGGGAGATGACCGGCCTCGGACTGACCACGCCGAAAATGCGCGCACTCGCGGTGCTTTCGGTGATCGACGCACTGCCAATCTCCGAACTCGCGGTTTACGCGGTGGTGGAACAATCCACATTGAGCCGCTCGCTGGAACAACTGACCTCGGACGGGTTAGTGCGGCGCGAACCCGACGCCAATGACAGCCGTGTCACCCGTATTGCCATCACCGACGCCGGGCGCGCTGCTTTTGATCAGCTGTGGCCAACCATGGCGCGGATCTATTCACAAATGTTCAACGGCATTCCCGATGAGGAGCGCGCCGCCTTTGTCGAAACGCTCAGAAAAATGCTCCACAACATCAGAAAGCATGCCTTTTAATGACAGGAACCGCGAACCATGGCTGAACGCTCATTCGCCAAGGAAGTCCAGAAACTCAAGATCGGAGAAGGTGAAACCTTTTCCGGCGAAGGCATTCTGGCGCTGACGAAAGCGCTTCTGGAAGCAGGTGTCGGCTATGTCGGCGGTTACCAGGGCGCGCCGATCAGCCACCTGATGGACGTGCTGGCCGATGCGGAGGAAATTCTCACCGAGCTCGGTGTGCGCTACGAGGCCAATGCCTCGGAGGCCGCGGCTGCCGCGATGCTGGCGGCTTCGGTGCACTACCCGATCCGCGGCGCGGTCACTTTCAAGGGGCCGGTCGGCGTCAATGTCGCGTCCGACGCGCTGGCCAATCTGTCGTCGTCTGGCGTCACCGGCGGCGCGCTGGTCATTATCGGCGAGGATTACGGTGAAGGCTCCTCGATCATGCAGGAGCGCAGCCATGCCTTTGCGATGAAGTCGCAGATGTGGCTGCTCGACCCGCGACCCAACCTGCCCTCCATCGTTCAGTCGGTGCATCAGGGGTTTGAACTGTCGGAAGCCACCAATACGCCGGTGATGCTGATGGTCAGGATCCGCTCCTGCCATGTCACCGGCAGCTTCGAGGCCAGGGACAACAAGCGTCCGCCGTTTACCGTGAAAGACGCGCTGGCCAACCCGCGCAGCGATTACGCCCGCGTCGTGCTGCCGCCGATGTCCTACATGCAGGAGCACGACAAGATCAACAATCGCTGGCCTGCGGCGCAGAAATACATCGTTGAGCACAAGCTCAACGAATTCTTCGGCCCCGGCGAAGCCCCTGTCGGCATCGTGCTGCAGGGCGGCATGTACAATGGCGTTATCCGTGCTTTGCAACGTCTTGGTCTGGCCGACATTCACGGCGACACGGAAATCCCGCTCTACGTGCTCAACGTCACCTATCCGCTGGTCCATGACGAATTCTTCGAGTTCTGCGAAGGCAAATCCGCGGTTCTGGTGGTCGAGGAAGGTCAGCCGGAGTTCATCGAACAGGCGCTGGGCGCCGCACTCTACAAGGCCGGCAAGACCATCAGCCTGCATGGCAAGGACATGCTGCCGATGGCTGGCGAGTACACCGGCCAGGTCATGCTCGACGGGCTGGAGGCCTTCCTGAAAAAGGCAGCGCCGGAGTTGCTGCCCGCCCGGCTGCGCGCCCCCAATTCCGACCCCCGCCCCGCTTTGCCGGACCTGTCGAAGACCGTGCCAATCCGGCCGCCGGGGTTTTGTACCGGCTGCCCGGAACGGCCTATTTTCGCCGCGCTGAAAATGACCGAGCAGCAATTCGGCAAGCACCAGATCGCCGGCGACATCGGCTGTCATCTGTTTGCCAGCCTGCCGCCTTTCGAGATCGGCGGTTCGACCATGGGCTACGGCTTGGGCCCCGCGTCCAACGCGGCCTTTGACGGTGGTGGCGACAAGCGCTCGATCTCGATCCTCGGCGACGGCGGATTCTGGCACAATGGCCTGTCCTCCTCCATCGGCAACGCGGTCTACAACAAGTCCGATGGCGTCATCGTCATCGTCGACAATTTCTACTCGGCCGCCACCGGTGGGCAGGACATCCTGTCGTCGCGCGCAGACAATCCCTCCAAGGCCACCGGGCATCCGATAGCCGATGCGGTCAAGGGCATCGGCGTCAAATGGGTGCGCCAGATCGACCGCACCTATGATGTGCCCAGGATGCGCGAGATCCTCAACGAGGCGCTGACCACCGACCATGTCGGCCCCAAGGTCATCGTCGCCTCGTCGGAATGCATGCTCAACAAGCAGCGCCGCGAAAAACCTTTGATGAACAAGGCGATCAAGGAAGGCAGACGGATCGAGAAGCCACGCTTCGGCGTCGATGAGGACATCTGCACCGGCGATCATGCCTGTATCCGCTTGTCGGGCTGCCCGTCACTCTCGCTCAAGAAGCTCGATGATCCCCTGCGCGACGATCCGGTCGCCAGCATCGACCAGAGTTGCGTCGGCTGCGGCAATTGCGGCGAGGTCGCCGATGCGGCTGTGCTCTGCCCGTCGTTCTACCGTGCCGATGTCGTGCACAATCCCGGCTGGGCCGAGCAGAAATTCGGCACCTTGAGAAACCGTATCATCACCTGGCTGCAGAACCGCCGGTCACGTGACCGCCTCGAATTTGTCCGGACCTGAACAATGGCAAGCAGAACCAAATCCGCATTGACAGCCAAACCGCACGATCCGGCGCTGGATCAGATCATCAAGCTCGCCATCATGGCAGTGGGCGGCCAGGGTGGCGGCGTGCTGACCAACTGGATCGAGGATTGCGCCCACCGCAGCGGCTACACTGTTCAGGCAACCTCGGTGGCTGGCGTGGCTCAACGCACCGGGGCAACGATCTACTATATGGAAATGGCGCCGGCACAGGAGCGCGCTCCGGTGTTTTCGCTGCTGCCGGCCGCAGGTGATGTCGACATTCTGGTGGCAGCCGAAATGATGGAGGCCGGGCGCGCCATCATGCGCGGTTTCGTCACCCCTGACCGCACCACGCTGATTGCCTCCTCGCACCGGGCTCTCGCGGTTTCCGAGAAGACCGCCCCCGGAGACGGCATCGCCGATTCCGAGGAAGTCGTCGCAGCCGCTGAAATCGCCGCCCAGCGATTCATCGCTTTCGACATGGAAAAAATGGCAGTCGAGGCGGGATCGATGATTTCGGCGAGCCTGTTTGGCGCGCTGGCCGGGTCCGGTGCACTGCCTTTCGAACGCACCGATTTCGAAGACGCCATCAAGGCGTCCGGACGCGGTGTCGAGCCAAGCTTGCGCGCTTTCGCAGCCGGCTTCGAAGCCGCCGCCAGCGGCACCGTCGAAACCCCGAAATCCGGACACCCCAGGCTCGCTGCCAATGGGGCGCCAGCCGGCCCGAAACCGCTGATCGAGCAATGGAAGGCGCTTGCGGCGCGCGCGGCGGCACTACCCGAGCCCGTTCGCGACATGGCGCTGACCGGCTTGCGCGCGGTGGTGGATTTCCAGGATCTCGACTATGGCCGCAGCTATCTCGACCGGGTCGAGGCGGTTCTGGCCGAGGACGATCCGAGCCGGGACTACGCGTTGACCCTTGAGGCCGCCAAATACATCGCCAAGGCGATGGCCTATGATGACGTCTTCCGGGTGGCCGATCTGAAGACCCGTGGCAGCCGATTTGCCCGAGTGCGCAACGAGATCCGGCCCGCGGAGGGCGCGCAGATGAAACTCACCGAGTTCATGCATCCGCGCGCCGAGGAAATTGTCGGCATGATGCCGGCTGCGCTTGGCCGGCGGATGTCGGCGAGCGAAAGCATGATGCGGCTGATCGACAAGCTGTTCAACAAGGGACGCCGGTTGCGCACAGACCGGCTGCTGCCATTTGCCCAGCTTTACCTGCTTGGCGGGCTGCGCAGATACCGGCGCGGCACCCTGCGTCATGCCATTGAGAAAGAGCATCTGGAAAACTGGCTTGACCAGGCTTTGAACTTCCGCAAGATCGATTACGCGCTCGGTGTCGAAACCCTGCGCAATCGCCGTCTGATCAAGGGATACTCCGACACTCATACGCGCGGTCTATCCAAGTTCGACCGGGTGATGGACGGCGTGGCCCTGCTTGCCGGCAGAGACGATGCCGCCCACTGGTGCAAGCTTTTGCGCGAGGCAGCGCTTGCCGACGAGAAAGGCGATCAGCTTGAAGGCGCGCTCAAGACCGTGCGTTCCTTTGCCGGACAGGGCGAATCCGCGCTGCAGAACTGACTCAACCTTGCCGTAAACTGCCGCAACACGCTGAAAACGAACACATATCATCCGTTCCGGAAATCGCCCTCGTACCATCTCCAGTCAAAGACGGTCCGACCGCCATGTTGTCCGGAAGCTCTTGCGGCACTGCGCTTATGATCTTACATTGGGCGGCAAGCGAGGACGGCCTCCCCCATCCGGGAACAGTGTTCGGGACGACCCGGCAAATGCTCGGGGAGCCCCATGAGAACCACCAAGGATAGAATTCGTCACGCGCTGAGTTTCGAAATCATCGCGCTTTTTCTGGTCATTCCGCTCGGAGCCTGGATATTCGGACGGCCTCTCGACGACATTGGTATCGTCGCCGTGGTCAGCGCCACGATCGCCACCGGCTGGAATTATCTCTACAATCTCATGTTCGACCATGCGCTGCTGCGGATTGTCGGTCATGTCGGCAAATCGGTTGTCGTGCGCATTTTCCACGCAGTGCTCTTCGAGGCCGGGCTGCTGTTGGTGCTGTTGCCGTTCATCGCCTGGTATCTGAGCATGAGCCTGCTCGAGGCGTTCCTGATGGATATCTCGTTCGCGGTGTTCTACCTGGTCTACGCCTTTGCCTTCAATTGGGCTTATGACCTGATATTTCCGGTTCCCGGGCTCAATCAGTCCGGACACCATCGCGCCGCGGAACAACAGCAAGAGACCATCTAACGCGCGTCGCATTCAATTGGATTCAGGTGACTCGTGTTAACTCTTTGGTTCTGCATGTCTTTATCGCAAAACCGCAGGACACTTTTGCGCGACATGCATTAGAAACCAAAACGGCCGCGGATTGCTCCGCGGCCGAATGGTCTCAGTCAAAGCCTGGGATCAGGAGAACCACCAGCGTTCGGCGAGCTTGCCACCGTCAGCCTGCCAGTTGGCTGCAACATTTTCATCATGCGCCAGCGCCTTGGAATGGCCATGGATGAAGTTGGCCCACATACCGACGATGGCGCCGCCATCGTCCTGCAGCAGCCGCTGGGCTTCCCAATACTGGTCCTTGCGCTTGGTGTCGTCGGTTTCCGACCTTGCAGCAACCACCAGATCGTTGAACTTGGCAACTGCTTCGCCGTCCTTCCACGCGGTATCGTTCCACTCGGTGTCGGCGGTATAGGCAGAGGAATACATCCAGTCCTGGGTCGGGCGGCCGCTCCAGTAGCAAGCGCTCCACGGCTTCTTGTTCCACACGTTGGACCAGTAGCCATCGCTGGGCTCGCGCACCAGTTCGATCTCGATCCCGGCTTCCTTGGCAGATGCCGCGATCAGCTGAGCCGCATCGACAGCGCCCGGGAAGGCGGCGTCGGAGACAGACAACTGGATCGCGCCGGAATGACCGGACTTTTTGTAGTGTTCCGCGGCCTTTTCGGCGTCGAATTCATGCACCGGCAGTTCGGTGTTGAAGAACGGCATCGAGGCGTTAACCGGCACGTCGTTGCCAGGCTTGCCGTGGCCGAGCAGAATCTTGTCGACCAGTTCCTGGCGCTTGATGGCAAACTTGAGCGCCATGCGCAGATCGTAATTGTCGAACGGAGCCGCGTTGACCCGCATCGGGAACGTATAATGCTGCGTTCCGGTTGTCTGAAGAATATCAAGCGTCGGCACCCGGGCGAGCAGAGCCACCGTCTTCGGGTCGACATTGTCGATAAAATCGACATCGCCGTTCATGATGGCGTTCTGCCGCGCAGTGGTATCGGCGAGTGTGATGAACTCCACTTCATCGAAATGCGCGTGGCCTTCCTTGAAGAAGTTGGGATTGCGCTTCATCATCGTACGCACGCCGGCTTCATAGCTTTCAATGATATAGCCGCCGGTACCGATCGGGCTGTTGGCATCTTCGATCTGGCCATCGACAGAGGGCATGATCATGATGTGGTAATCGGAAGCAATGTACGGGAAGTCGGCATTGCCGCCTTCAAGCTCAAAGATCACCCGGTTGTCACCGTCCTTCTTGATCTCCTTGATCGCAGTCAGCAGGCCCTTGGCGGCCGACTTGGAATTTTCATCACGGTGATAGTTGAACGTCGCGATCACATCGTCGGCAGTCATGGTCTTGCCGTCGTGGAATTCCACACCCTTGCGCAGGTTGAAAACCCAGGTCTTGGCGCCATTCGAGGCTTCGTAGCTTTCTGCAAGCTCGGGAATGAGCTTGCCATCGCTGCCCACTTCGGTGAGTTGGTTGCCGCGGGCATAGTTGATGGACTGCGTCATGCCGTTTTCCGACGTGCCGGGATCCAGCGCATCCGTGGTCGAACCATACGACGAGCCAAAGCGCAGTTTGCCGCCCTTTTTGGGCGTTGCGGCGAGGACATCCGTCGCCAGCGTCAAGGCCGAAGGCACGGCCAAGCCCGTTGCAATGGCAGCCTTGATGAACTGGCGGCGGCCGATCTGGCCTTCGCTGAGCCAGCGTGCCTGCTTCTTCAGATATTCGTCTCTCATGGTCTTCTCCGTTAGGTTCCCAGAATTTTTATTTGTCGGCATTGCGCAAAACACAACACCATAAATTTTCGCCTACCCTGTCCTGCTGACGGGGTTTATCAACAGCCGGACCGCGCAATGATACTGTCAGGTTTTACCTCCCCAGACCGAAAAATGTAAGGGCAAAGCGCAAGTTATCGTTATCGCCAGATGTCAGCATGTCGGATTTCAACCCTTGTCAGCTTGGCCGGAGTTGATCCACCAACTCACCCTCCGCACATTTTTTATATTATCTGTCTAGCCAGTTTACAAACGCCGCGTTGCTGGTCAACAATGCAGACCAGTACCGGACCGCTGATCGCGATTGAGCCAGCAGAGCCCGGAAAATGGCGACAAGACCATAACAAAAGGGGAAGGATCCGCATTTGAATGCAGTGCTGTCGACAATTGTGAAACGACTTGGGATGGGCGTTGCGACGCTCTTTGTCGTCTCAGCCATCATCTTCAGTTCAATTTCAATGCTGCCCGGAGACTTCAGTGAAGCGGTTCTCGGTCAGGCCGCCACCAAGGAAACCGTCGCCGCCTTCCGCAAGGAACTGGGTCTCGATAAGCCAGCACCGGTGCGCTATTTCGAATGGGTTGGCTCTGTGCTGCAGGGCGATCTCGGAACGTCTTTCTCCGGCCGCAACGCATCCGGACAGGATCGCTCCCGCCAGGTCGTTGATCTGGTCATGCCACGGCTTTGGAACACACTGTTTCTGGCCGGCGTCACAGCTTTGATCGCTGTGCCGCTGGCGCTGTTTCTGGGACTGACGGCAGCGCTTTATCGCAACACGGCCTACGACCGGATCGTCAATGCGGTGACGCTGACCACCATCTCGACGCCGGAATTTTTCGTCGCCTATATCCTGATCCTGTTCCTGGCTTCGCTGTGGCCTGTGTTTCCGTCTCTCGCCAATATTGATGCCTCCACCGCCCTTGGCGAGCGGCTCTATCGTGTAGCCCTGCCCGCGCTGACGCTGACCCTGGTGATAGTTGCACACATGATGCGCATGACCCGCGCCGCCATCATCAATCTTCTGGCCAGTCCCTATATCGAGATGGCGCGGCTCAAGGGGGCCTCACGCTCCCAGATCATTCTCAAGCACGCCCTGCCCAATGCCTGGGCGCCGATCGCCACCGTCATCGCCTTCAACCTGGCCTACCTGGTTGTCGGCGTGGTCGTGGTTGAAGTGGTCTTCGTCTATCCGGGCGTCGGTCAGCTGATGGTCGATGCAGTGACCAGCCGCGACATTCCCGTGGTTCAGGCCTGCGCGCTGATCTTCGCCGCGACCTATATCCTGCTTAACCTGACCGCCGACATTATCGGCATTGTCACCAACCCGCGATTGTTGCACCCCAGATGAGCGAGCAACCAGACACCTATACAGCCTCAGCCGAAGTCGGCGCGGTCCGCAAGCGCCGCAGCCGCTTCGAACGGTTTGGCCTGCTGATGAAATCGGCCCCACCGAGCGCCTGGTTCGGAATGATCGTGGTCACGCTTTATATTCTCGTAGCGATTTTTGCCGATGTCATCGCGCCCTATGGTGAGGCCGAAATCCATCCCATTCCCTTCGCACCATGGGGCGACGAGTTCTTTTTCGGCACCGACCAGATCGGCCGCGACGTTCTCACCCGCCTGATTTACGGCGCCCGCAATACCATGGGCATTGCGCTGGCAACCACCTTTCTCTCCTTCCTGATCGGCGGCGGATTGGGCCTGGTGGCGGCAATCAACCGCAGCTGGCTCGATCAGGGGCTGAGCCGCATCGTCGATGTTCTGATGGCCATCCCCAGCCTGATCTTCGCGCTGATGCTGCTGTCGATCTTCGGCTCGACCATCACCAGCCTGATCATGATCATCGCGGTGCTCGATTCCACCCGCGTGTTCCGTCTCACCCGCGCCGTCGCCGTCAATGTCGCGGTGATGGATTATGTCGAGGCAGCCAAACTGCGCGGCGAAGGTCTTGGCTGGATCATGCGCCGGGAGATCCTGCCCAACATCATGCCGCCGCTGGTGGCCGAATTCGGATTGCGGTTCTGCTTCGTGTTCCTGACCATTGCGGCGCTGTCGTTTCTCGGCGTCGGCATCCAGCCGCCTACGGCTGACTGGGGCTCGATGGTGCGCGCCAATGCCTCGCTGATCCAGTTCGCCAAATATGACATGACAGCTGCCATCACGCCGCTCCTGCCCGCCGCCGCGATTGCGTTGTTGACCGTCGCCGTCAACTTCATCGTTGACTGGTTCCTGCAGAAAACAAGCGGGCTCCGCGAATGACCGACAATCCAAACCAGAGCAACGAAATCCTGTTGGAGATGCGCGACATCCGCATCGACGGCTATTCCGACGAGCAATGGCACCCGATCATCAAGGGCGTCGATCTGACGCTTCGCCGTGGCGAGATCATGGGGCTGATCGGCGAATCCGGCGCAGGCAAATCCACCCTCGGCAAGGCCGCCATGGGCTACACCCAGCCTGGCTGCAAATTGACCGGCGGCTCGATCATCTTCGACGGCATCGATCTGGCCAAAGCCAAGGACCGGGACAAACGGCTGCTTTGGGGAACCCGCATTGCCTATGTGGCGCAATCGGCCGCCGCCTCGTTCAATCCGGCGCACCGGCTGATCGATCAGACTGTCGAATCCGCCACGCGGCGCGGAATAAGGCCCGATGCAGACTCCCGCGCAGACGCGGTGGAGCTCTACCGCGCCCTGCAATTGCCCAATCCCGACACCATCGGCAACCGCTACCCCCACCAGGTGTCGGGCGGACAGTTGCAGCGGGTGATGACCGCCATGGCAATGTCGCCACGCCCGGATCTGATCATCTTTGACGAACCCACCACGGCGCTGGATGTCACCACCCAGGTCGAAGTTCTTGCCGCCATGCGCAACATTGTCGAGGAATTCAACACCGCGGCGATCTACATTACTCATGATCTGGCAGTGGTTGCCCAGATGGCCGATTTCATCCAGGTGCTTCGCTACGGCGAAGAGGTCGAAGAGGCGCCGACGCGTCAGATGCTGACCAAGCCGGAAATGCCCTACACCAAATCACTCTGGTCGGTTCGGGCGCTGGAAAAACCCGAGGTCAAAGGCGACGACATCGTCCTGTCAGTCCACAATGTTGAAGCGGCCTATGGCGACATCAAGGTTTTGCATGATGTCTCGATGTCGTTTCCGCGTGGACGAACTGTCGCGGTGGTCGGCGAATCCGGATCAGGAAAATCAACCGTCGCGCGGGTGATCACCGGGCTATTGCCGCCATCGGCCGGAGAAGTCATTTTTAACGGTGAACCTTTGCCAGCCGCTTTGAAGGATCGCAGCAAGGAACAGCTGCAGCAGATCCAGATGATCTACCAAATGGCGGACACGGCGATGAATCCGCGCCAGACCGTTGAGGACATCATCGGCCGGCCGCTTGAATTCTATCTTGGCCTCAAGGGCAAGGAGCGCGAGGAGCGGATCCTCGAGCTCCTGGACATGATCGAGCTCGACGAGAGCTTTATGGACCGCTTGCCGTCCGAACTTTCCGGCGGTCAGAAACAGCGCATCTGCATCGCCCGCGCGCTCGCTGCCAGACCCGACATCATCATCTGTGATGAAGTCACCTCCGCGCTCGACCAGATCGTGCAGGAAGGAATCCTGCAATTGCTGCTGCGGCTGCAGAAGAAATACGAGATCACCTATCTGTTCATCACCCATGACATCGCCACTGTGAAGGCGATTTCGGACGAAATCGTGGTGATGCTGGAGGGCAAGGTTGTCGAGCAAGGCCTCAAGAGCGAGATCCTGTCGCCGCCCTTCCCCGACTACACCAAGCTGCTGTTGTCCTCGGTGCCGGAAATGGATCCCGACTGGCTCACCAACCTCCTGGAAAAGCGCGACGACTGACCGGGACCGGCCAAGCCATCTTATCTTGCAGCAATGAGTGCGGGCAAATCTGCTACTGATCCGATCAGAACATCGGCCAGCTCAGTCAGCGTCTGCTGGGAGCCGGTACCCGACAGCACCCCGATCGCGGCGCCGGCGCGTGCCGCGCGCGCCATTTCCATGTCATGCCGATTGTCGCCAACCATGGCGATTTTCGCCGGACTTAAACCCAGATGAGACCCATAGGCATTGATCATGCCCGCTTCAGGTTTGGGGCCATGGCCGCTGTCATAGCCGGCGATAAAGCTGATTTGCCGTGACAAACCCAGAACCTCGACTGTTCGGCGGATACTGGCTTCGCTGTCACTCGAAGCGATGCCGAGCGAGAACCCGGCTTCGGTCAGCGTTTGCATCAGCGCCTTCAGGTCGCAGATCGGCCATGGAGACTCAGCGCCCTCGACAAAGGTCCTGTCGAGAAGGCGCATCAGTTCTTCGGGGTCAAATGGGCTGCCATGCGCCACCATGTGCGCCGCGATCTCGCCAGCATTCGCCGCTGCAAACATGCTGTCAGCGCGGGTCTTGCCGGTGAGCGGGTCCATGCCGCATTCATCAAGCAGAATGTCGGCCAGCGCGGCATCCCCGTCCGCCGCAAGCAATGCCCCCTTGCGGTTGGTATCCGCCCAGGTCTTGTCAAAGTCGACCAGCGTGCCATCCTTGTCGAACAGGATTGCCTTGATCTCGCTATTCAATTTCCATGTCATGATGCGTTTCCGGTTTGACACAAGCTGTGCCCCGCGCTTGCATGGGCGTCAACACCGGAACCCGAACCTTTCCGAGGATTTTCCATTGCGCCCCTCACCCTACGACACGCTGATCGATGATGAAACATGGTCGTTCATCGACAAATCGAATGCGTTTTACCCTGCGGATGCGACCAGTCTCGATCATGCGGGACAACGTCGCGTCTATGATGAGTTGTGTCAGGCTTTTGACGCTGGACGGCCACCCTCGGTAACGGTGCATGACTTCTCGGTGCCCGGTCCCCACGCCCCGATCCCGCTACGGCAATATCTTTCCGCCACTTCAGAGCCCGAAGCATGCGTGCTCTACCTGCATGGTGGCGGCTTCGTCCTCGGTGGACTGGAAAGCCATGACAGCATTTGCGCGGAGATCTGCGACCGAACCGGCTATCAGGTCATATCAGTCGATTACCGCCTGGCGCCTGAACATCTCCATCCCGCCCAGATCGAGGATGCGCTTGCCGCCTTCCGCCATGTCGCCAGCGATTATGCACTCCCGATCATCCTGTGCGGCGACAGTGCCGGCGGCAATCTTGCCGCAGCGATAGCGTGGGCGACGCGTGGCGAGGCCCTGGTCCCGGCAGGGCAAGTGCTGATCTACCCGGCCCTTGGCGCCGACACATCGAAGGGCACATTCGTCAGCCACGCCCATGCGCCGATGCTGACCACTGCCGACATGCTCTATTACGATGATTTGCGCTCGGGTGGCGCGTCACCCGTCGATGAGCCCTTATTCACGCCGATGGCTGCAACTGATTTCACCGCAATGCCACCAACCGTAGTCTTCACCGCCGAATGCGACCCGCTGTCAGGCGATGGTCCTGACTATTGCGGCCGCCTCACCCGGGCTGGCGGCAAGGCTATCTGCATTGAAGAAAAAGGCCTGGTTCACGGCTATCTGCGCGCCCGGCATTCGGTGACCCGCGCCCGTGACAGCTTTGCCCGCATGATTTCCGGCATCAAAACGCTCGGCGCGGGCGAATGGCGCTATTGAGGGCAAAGCATCGCGCTTGCCCGATCAGACGAAGCGGCGCGCAATCCGTTCCTCCCAATCCTTGTCAAACAGCACCTCGCCATTCTCCGACGCCACCAGTTTCCCGGTGATGTAAAACCAGTCCTTGTCGCAGCGCATTTCCATGTCCGCGACCGTTTCGGTCTGCCAGGCGTCCCGCCCGCCGGTCTGCTCCCAGCGGATATGCGAGGTCGCGGAGAGCGGATTATCGGGATGGATCGACCAGCGTTCCCGCGTGGTGTTTCCGGAAATCAGTCCATGCTCGAGATCCCGGTTTTCGCCGGAATCGTTGAAGATAGTGGTGGTGATCACGCCTGTTTCGGGATCGGTTGCGATGTCGCGGGTTGAGGTGGATGGCCTGAGATTTTCATGCCGCCAGGGCGCCGCTCCGACAGGCTTTTCAAAGCGGCACTCATCCGCATCGGCAGTCACCGTTCGGCAAGGCAGCGCCAGCGTCCCCGCTTCAAGCATCACAGTCGCCCGCTCCGGCACAGGCCAGATGAACGGCCAATAGGATGTCGAGATCGCGATCCGCAATCGATGCCCGGCAGGAATCCGGTAGGCGATCTGGTCGAGGGTGACCGTTGTTTCAAACACTTCCCCGGGCGACAGCAGTTCCGGCTTCTCGCTGGATTTGCTGTGCGTCAGGTTGAGCACTCCCATGGTGATCAGTGCCGAGCTGCCGTCGGGTCGAAGATCGCAAAGCCGCACTGCGAGCTGAGCCATCGGCTTGTCCGAGCGAACCCGCAGCACCAGTTTTGGCGCACCGACAATATCCAACGGTTCCATCAGAACCGTGCCATCGAAACAGCCAGATCGCAGATCATCCGGCGTTTGCTCGTCAGGCAGTTCCGGCCCATAGGCAAAGGGAAAATATTCGCCCGCCTGACTGCCGCAGTCCGCTGGCGAATTGACCGGGACCGGATCGGTCATCGGCCCATATCCGAGTTTGCCATCGCCAAGCTCGAGAGATGTCACGGCAACATTAGCCGGAGGCCATTCCTGCTCGGCGATCCAGCGGCCCGGACGCTCGTCCACCCAGCGCTGCGGCGCGATACTGTCCATCAGCCAGGCCCGGTAGGCCGGCAGGTCCTGCGCACCATTGTCGATGTCCTTGAGCCAGCGATCCCACCAGCGTTTGGCCTCTTGAAGAAAACCGATGCGTGGTTCGGGTCCGGCGTAGTGCGGATACTTGTGAATCCACGGCCCGACGATGCCCTTGACTGGCACGTCGAGGTTTTCGACCAGATGCGAAATCGTGTTGCGATAACCATCATGCCAGCCGCCAATAGAAAGCACTGCAGCTTCGATCGCGCCAAAGTCCTCGCACACCGAGCCGTGCTTCCAGTACTCGTCCCGCGTTTGCCGGGAGATCCATTCCCTCGCCAGAAACGGCATTTCTCTGAGCCGGTTGAGCCACAATTCACGCCAGCCGGGCCCCAGCAGCAGCGGGTCGGGTGGCCGCGAGGAATAGGACAGCATGTTGGCTGCCCAGCCGAAGTTTTCGCCCAGCAGGCAACCGCCCTTGAAATGGATGTCATCGGCAAACCGGTCAACGGTCGAACAGATGGTGATGATCGCCTTGAGCGCCGGCGGCCTCAATGCTGCGACCTGCAGCGCGTTGAACCCGCCCCAGGAAATCCCCATCATCCCGGCTGTCCCCGAACACCAGGGCTGCGCTGCTGCCCAGGCAATGACATCGCAGGCGTCCTGCAGTTCCTGCTCTGTATATTCGTCCGTCATCAAGCCTTCGGAATCGCCGTTTCCCCGCATGTCGACCCGGATACAGGCGTAGCCCTGCCCCGCCATCCACGGATGGGTCAGGCTATCGCGGACAATGGTTCCGTCGCGCTTGCGGTAAGGCAGATGTTCGAGGATCACCGGCACAGGGTTTTCCGTGGCATCCTTCGGCATCCAGATTCGCGCCGACAACCGGCAACCATCCGCCATCACGATCGGCTGATCCTCGATTTCGATGATGTCGCGCGCGAACGCCGTTTCTATCTCCGGCATGAAGGATGTCATGACGTCTCTCCCGATAACCAACAAGCAACGAACCTGTCATGCCGGCGAGGATCAGCGCAATGCCCTCGGCATGGGTTTTATCCGGAAAACAGGTCTTTTTGCATCGCCCCTGATAAGGGTAGCAAGCTGCCGTAGCCGGAAGCAATTCGGCAACGTACCGGATTCTGACACACGCAGAATATTATGTGTAAACAATGTGATGTTGAGTATTTCTGACTCAGAACACAATCAAAGCGCTTTACCCGGCGCGCAAGGCGCTCATCAGACCGCGAGGCCCTTTTCCGCCGCGCGAGAGCGCTGATCCATCCAGTACCGAGACAATCTCGATCCCATGCTGCTCAAGCAAATGAAACGCCGCGTGATGTTGTTCGAACACCATGATCCGGCCCGGAGAAAGCACGATCGGCGCGAGGCGGCTCAACGCCGATCCGACAGACCCTGTATGCTCCTTCATATCGATCAGACACAGATCAGCGCCTCCCAAAGCCCGGGCGAACTCATCAAGGAAAGCCGATCCACAGGGTTCGACCGTCAACGCCATCCCATGAGGATGGGCACGGACCGAAAATGCGCGCGCCCTCCCCAGCACCGCGCTGTCAACCAGCACGGTTTCCCGGTCAAGCGGAACGAAGCAATCATCCAGACACTCACAGCCGGCGCCGGCGAGATCCAGACAGAACACGGTGTAGTTCCTGTTTCGTCGAAACAAAGACGCCGCCAGCTCCGAAAATGCTCGCAGGCTTGTCGCATGCGTGATCCCTCCCACGCAGACCAGCCGACCCGGCATGGCGATATCGTGACCGTCAATGGGCGGACATGACCGATCGGCGCCGTCCGAGGTCAGCCAGAATTCAAACCGCGATTCATCAAAGAGCGGTGCAAAGTTAAGCACCGTGGAAATGGTGATCGCAGAGGCCCGGCTCGCGGCCGGAGGATGTGGACACACAACAGCGCCCGCTTCAATGAAGCGCAAGCCCGCGCGCAGCTGCATCGGATTGACAAGCGGCGGCAGGAACCAGCCGTCATGTCGGCTTGCCACGTCATCCAGATGAACGATGCGGGTTGGCAACGCGGACACCGGCGTGCCTTCCATCAAGAACCGGATGAGCGTTTCGGCTGGCTGCTCGCTCATCCAGCTCACGATCTCCGAACCGCTGCGCCGGTCATCCACATATTCACCAACCCGCCGCTCGACAATCCAGTCGCGCGCATCGGCAAAGCCAAGCGCCGAAGCCAACAGCGCATCAAGGCGCCTGACCGTTACGCCAGCGCGCTCCAGTTCCCGGACAAAAGCTTCATGCTGGCGCACTGCGTCGCGGGCATTGCCGGATGCGCCCCAACCCGCTCTTTCCGGCGCAGAGCCCACCGGTCCCTGAACCAGGACATCACGCAACCATCCCACATCATCAATGACCGAAATTATCGCGCCGTCTCGGGCCATCACATATCATCTCCAGGACAATCAGCAGGGATTTCGGAGACAAGGTTCCGCCTAATCCGGGGCAGCGACATTGATGTTTATCAATACCTGCGCGCCAGACGTCAAAGCGGCTTCATCGAAAGAAACGGGAGCGTGGCGATCAGACCGGTGCGATCCTGTCGAGATCGGCGCGGGTTTCGCCCGAGTGCCGGATCAACTCTGCGGGATCGAGAAGCTCGAAATGCTTGGCGTTGATGTTGCGGATGACCTTGCCCCGCGCCAGCGTCTGAATATTCCTGCTCAAAGTTTCCGGTGTCGTGCCCAGATAATCGGCGATATCGCGCCGGCTTAGCGGGATATGAACAATGTGGGTCTCCGGCGTGACGCCGTGCAGATGCTGGTTGATCGAGCGTCTCGAGAACACGTACAACAAGGTTGCGATGCGCTGCATGGTCGTGTGGCCGTTGGTGATCGCCGCCCATTCCCGCACCGCGTCGAGTTCATCCAGCTTGGCCTTGAGCATTTCACGCTCGAAGGCAGGATGGTCGTCGAGAAATCTCTCGAAGCCGGGCTTGCTCATTGTGCACAAGGTGACATCCGTTGCCGCCTCATAGGAAAACCGCGATTCCTCGGCAAACAGACGTCCAAAAAAATCCGACGGAAACAACAGCCCGACGATGTGATCGTCACCGTTGACGGAGGTGCTGGAAAGTTTGACCACGCCTTCGACGATATTGCCGACGATGGTGCAATGTTCACCCTGCGCCTGGATCACGCTTCCGCGCGGATAGGTCCGCTGGTGCGAGATGCGGTTGAGCTGCGCAATATCCTCGACAGACCCGGCGCGACAGACGGTGCGATTGTAAATGCTGCATTTTCCGCTCTTGCCGCACAAGCAGGAGGTTTCCGCCGCAATGTTCATTTGCCGCCTCCTTCAACGCGGTTTGGCTGCGCGCTTTGCTCACCAGACCCAGTGTCCAAATGCCAGATCACCCCGACCTCTGGTCAAGTCTGATGGCATGAAGCCTGATCAGGTGTGCAGCAAGACAGCAAACTTGGCAAGTCATTACAGGTCCGGCGGACCGGGGGGAACAGAGCAAACTGCCAGGCGCGATTGACCTGACATTGTGGCATTCCTCCCGTGTGGTGTTGAGTAGATGAATTCGAATGTTTGCAAAATTCGGCTTGTTGATTAAAAAGTCGGCTTTTTCTTACATGTGGGATGCTCAAAATTTCACTCCATCAGATGCGCACCCTTCCCGCCATTCGGAAACGCCGCAGGATTTCCACCGCGGCGCAGTCGCTCGGATTGACCTCGCCCGCGGTCACCCTGCAATTGCAGCGACGGGATCAGGAACTGGGTTGCCAGCTGTTCCTGCACACCAAATACGGTGCGCAACCGACAGCAATCGGCGAAATCGCTTTGAAACCGCCTAGCGGATGATCAACGAGCTGACTTCGCTTGAGGTATCCGTTCAGCTTCACAAGGGCGTCGCCGCCGGCAGGATCGCCATTCCCGACGCGGTGCAAACCCCGATCCGGCGGCAATGATTTCCGATCCGCCAGGCCAGCAGGATCTCGACACCGGCGCTGCGGGCGACGAGTGGCCGAAAGCCTGCAACGCCGCACGGATGATCAGGACGGCTCAGGCGATGGCGTCGCCACGTCCGGCCTGCCGCCCGGAAAACATGCACCCGCCCAGGAAACTGCCTTCCAGTGCGTTGTAGCCGTGATAGCCGCCGCCACCGAAGCCGCTGACCTCCCCGGCCGCAAACAGTCCCTCGATCCGCTCGCCCTGCGCATTGAGCACCTGGCCGTTCATATCGGTTTCCAAACCGCCCAACGTCTTGCGAGTGATGATGTGCAGCTTTATCGCGATCAGCGGCCCGTTGTCCGGATCAAGGAAGCGGTGCGGCCTGGCGGTCCGCATCAGTCTGTCACCGCGATAGTTCCGCGCCGCATGCACAGCCATCAGTTGCGCATCCTTGGTGAACGGATTGTCGATCTGGCTGTCCCGCGCAACAATCTGCGCCCTGAGTTTTTCCAGATCAATCAGGTTTCCGCCCTTCTGATTCATCCTTTCAACCAATTCATCCAGGCTGTTGGCAACAATGAAGTCTTCGCCATGCTGCTTGAAAGCTTCGACCGCCGGCGTCGCCTGTTTGTTGAGAAGCCTCTGCCGGATGACATTGATCCAGCTCTTGCCGGCGAAATCCGGATTTTGCTCCGATCCGGAAAGCGCGACCTCCTTCTTGAGGATCTTCTGGGTCATCACGAACCAGGAATAATCATACCCGGTCGACAGGATTTGCTTCAGCGTCGACAGCGTATCGAAGCCCGGCAGGCAGGGCGGTTGGAGCCGGTTGCCCTCGGCATCAAACCACATCGACGATGGCCCCGGCAGAATCCGGATTCCGTGATTGGGCCAGATCGGATCCCAGTTCTTCACGCCCTCGGTGTAATGCCACATCCGGTCGGCATTGATCACCCGCCCGCCCGCGGCCTGGGCTATCGCCACCATCCGGCCATCGACATGGGCGGGAACTCCGGCAATCATCTCACGCGGCGGCTCGCCCAGCCGGTCGCGCGGCCAGGCCTTGCGCACCAGATCGAAATCTCCGCCGATACCGCCCGAGGTCACCAGAACGCTGGCCGCACGAAGCTCGAAGTCGCCCGCGATCTCGCGGCTGGTGGACTGGCCGCGCGATGTGTCGGCTTCAACCAGGATCTCGCCGAAAACCCCTTTGACTGCATTGTTTTCAGTGATGATATGAGAGCAGCGGTGCCGGAACCTGAGCTCGACCCGCCCCGCTTTCACATGGGCGCGAACACGCTTTACAAATGGCGCGATCGTGCCGGGGCCGACACCCCAGGTCAGATGGAAGCGCGGCACCGAGTTGCCGTGACCATCGGCGAACGAGCCGCCGCGCTCGGCCCAGCCGACAATGGGAAACCAGCGCATGCCCATCCCGTGCAGCCAGGGCCGCATCTCGCCGGCGGCAAAATCGATGTAGGCTTCCGCCCACTTGCGCGGCCAGTAATCTTCCTCGCGGTCAAACTGCGCTGACCCCATCCAGTCATTGAGCGCCAGTTCACGGCTGTCCTTGATGCCCATGCGCCGCTGTTCCGGCGTATCAACCAGAAACAGCCCGCCCAGCGACCAGAATGCCTGCCCGCCGAGAAAATTCTCCGGCTCCTGATCAATGATAACGACCGACTTGCCCCGCTCAGCCAGTTCATTGGCGGCAACCAGCCCCGCCAGACCTGCGCCCACCACGATCACATCACAACTGTTCATGTCATCTCATCCTGCTTTGAAAAAGCTTTGCTGCCCGGACACCCACTCATCAATAGACGATCTGCCGGGAGCGGCAACTCTAGTGGTGCGATCCTGACAGATGGTTCCCGTCTATCAGGACAAATCGCCCCACCAGATCAATAGCTTGTGGGCTGACTTTTCGAAACAGATGGGTATCATCTGTTTCGGTCAGACCACTAGATGCTCTTCAGGATTTGATTGGCGGCAAAGGCCGCTTGATAGAATCCGGTCTTCAGACCCCGCGCGGCCTCCGACACAACTCCGGTCACAGGCATTGGCAAATCGGCCTCATTGCCACCGGCCAGAAGCTCGGCCATCGCATTGCCGAAGACCGTGCCCGGCGCGATGCCGCGGCCGTTGTAGCCAATCGGAGTGTAGAGCCCTTCGTCAAGGCGATGGATGCGCGGCAGATGATCGGCATTCATGGCGATCTGCCCGTGCCAGGATGTCTCGAATTCGACCGGTCCGAGGTCAGGAAACAATCGCCTGAGTTGCCGTGCAGCCCAGCGTTCCGACAAGCCTTTCGCCCCGCCGATCACGGCTCCCATCGATCCGATGATCAAGCGGTCGCCCGCATCGCGCCGGAGCGACAACATGATCTGGCCGGTGTCCCAGATGCCCTGGCGTTCGGGCAGGATAGAGGCAATTCGCGCACCCAGCGGCGTGGTGGCGACCTGAAAAAAGGAAATTGGAACGAAGCTGCCATTGAGCCCCGGCCATAGGTCATCGGAATAGGCATTGGTCGCCAGAATGACCGATTTCGCGCGAACCGTGCCGCCACCGGTTTCAAGCAGCCAGCCACCGGGTTGCTTGACCAGTTTTGTCACCTTGACGCCGGTGTGGATCCGCGCACCGGCAGCTTTCGCCGCGCGCGCCAGTCCCCGCGCATAGCCCATCGGATTGATGGTTCCTGCACGGGCGTCGAGCAATCCGCCATGAAAGGCCGCCGAGCCGATTTTTTCTCCGGTCTCATCGCGTGACAGCAATCTGACCGGCGCGCCAAGCCTGGCCCATTCCTCGGCCCTGCGGGTCAAATCCTTCAACCCGCTGGCTGAATGGGCCGCATGAATGGTGCCGCTGCGGGTCAGCTCACAGCGAATCTGGTGCCGTTCGATCAGCGACATCACATAGCTTGGGCCCTCGCCAAGGATTTCGACCAACCGCGCGCCGCATTCGCCACCCAGCTTGGCGCGAACATCCTGCGGCGGCAGCCACAGACCCGCATTGAGCAGTCCGACGTTGCGTCCCGAACCGCCATACCCGATCTGCCGGGCTTCGAGCACGCAGCAATCCAGCCCCCGCTCGGCCGCATGCAACGCGGTCGAAAGCCCGGTATAGCCGCCGCCCACAATGGCAACGTCCGTGCTCACATCATGTGTCAGCGACGATTGAAAATCTGCCTCCTCCGAGGTTTCATCCCACAAGGAAAGCGTTGATGGACCAGGCATTGCTCAGGATTCCTTCATTCTGAAAACGTCACTGCGGCACAGAATGCAAACCGGCTGCGACACAAAAGTGTTGAACCAAGTGCGATGTTGCGTCAATCATCAGGCAGCGTCCAAATCATGTTTGAACAGGTATCATTTTGAGCAAAGCCATCACCCCCGTCGCCAACCTCGTCGCCAGCGCCCGCGCCCGCATCGAGGAAATTGAAACTGTTGACGCCATCTCCATGGTGGACGATCCGGAGGTCGTCATTGTCGATTTGCGCGATGTGCGTGAGCGCCAGCGCTCCGGCTTCATACCCGGCAGTTTCCATTGCCCGCGCGGCATGGTCGAATTCTGGGTCGATCCGCAAAGCCCCTATTTCAAGGAGGTGTTCGCACAGGACAAGAAATTCGTGTTCCACTGCGCCTCGGGCTGGCGTTCGGCGCTGACGACGGCGACACTCAACGACATGGGTTTTGAAGCCGCCCATCTCAAGGAAGGGTTTTCCACCTGGCAGGCGCAAGGCGGCCCGGTCGAGTTTCCACCCGAGCACAAACCGTAACCCGTCTCTGCCTCAAGTCCGCAGTCGACCGGATTCAAAGCAGCGAAATATCATCCTCGATTTTCCACTCGACCTTGCCCGCGTCGAGAAAGTCGATGGAATGGATAACCGTGCTGTCGGGTCGCAGGAAACACACATTGTAGTTGGGCGTCAGGTCGCCGTGTCCCATGCGGTTGATCTGGCCTGAAAAATCCGGCCAGCAACTGTGATTGGTCGACCGTGGCGCGGAGTAGGGTATGCCGACCACGGCACCGCTGAGTGTGTAGTGGCAATGGCCGAAAAACAGGTGTGCGACGGTATCGGCGTAGCCCTTGAGCAGGGCCTGCAATTCACGCTCGTTGAAAATCCCGATGACATCGGCATTGGCGACATTCACCCGCACCGGGTTGTGGTGCATGAACAGATAGGCCCGCTGGCCCTCGGCCCGCGCGCGCTTGAGCACTTGCCCGAGCCAGGCCATCCGCTTTTCGCAATACAGCCCGCCATGCTTGCCGGCATTGACCGTATCCATATAGACGAACAGACCCGCCGGGGTTTCCTCGGTCCACTGGATGAACCCGGCATCATCACGCCTGGTATTGCTAAACACCGAGGCGAAGGTTTCGCGGTTGTCGTGATTGCCGATCATCAGCCGCGGCTCAAGCTTTTCCTTGAGCGAACTGCCAGCCAGAATGCCGGCGAGCTCGCGGTAGCTTTGCTCGTAGCCATTATGGGTCAGGTCGCCGGTGATCACCACCCGGTCAGCGTCACTGTCATTGGCTTCGACATAGGCCAGGCACTTCTTGAAATTGGCGATCGGATCAAGTCCGAGGATCGGATCTGGATTGAGATGGATGTCGGAAATGTGCACAAGTTTCATCACGGTATCCTTTGGAATTTCAGCGTGATTATCCGGAAAATGTTGCCGCTCCATGACAATCGCCCTGGACACTTTCGATCATGACATTAAGGCAAGCGCAACCGGTTCAGGTTCTGGCCATGGCTTTTCAAACAGCCATTGCGCAACAGCATTGGACGACGCTGCGCGAAACCGGACGTGAGCTTGCAAAACGGCTTCCGGACGACATCTCGATTGCCTACAATCTGGCATTGGTCGAAAAATCGGCGGGTGCGATCGAAGCAGCAGGCGTGGCAGCAAGCCCGCCCGACAGGGCGGACGTTTTCAGGTGAGTGCAGCGTTGAACCTGCTTGGCTGAAACCCATGTTGCCGGCCTGGAGGACGACCCAGCCAAACCGGCGGCGCAACAATCCGCTTTAAAGCAGATCCAGATCGATGCCGACGGTGATCGCACCAAGCGGTTCGCCGGTAGCAGGATCGGAAATCGTGATACTGGCCTGAGACTGCCGGGCTTCGGTGGACTCATCCTTCTCGGCGCGGTCAACAAACACCTGCCCCGGACCGGTGCCATAGGTTTTCTGCCATTTGGCTTCGTCGCCCTGCCAGTAGTCCGAGGTCACGTCGCTTTGGCCAACATTCAGTCCCTTGGCGTCCATTACGAACATTTCCGTGATCAAGCCGCGGCTCTGGTTTTTCTTCGCCATAAGGAATTTGGAAAGTTCGCGGGCCAGCATCTCATCAACCAAAGGCTTGTCGAAAGCTGTTGCCTGGGCGCGCCAGTCCCTGTCAAGCTTTTCGATGTCAGCCTGGGACAATTCGCTTGTCTTCGCATTCTGTTGTTTGATGGCGTTGATCACCACAGGATCACTCAACCAGGATTCCACATTTTTGGCGATGAAATCCTTGATTTGAGCTACGTGTGCCTCCCCAGCTACCGCTGTCAGGGGAGCAAAAAATGTAACCCCGGCGATTAGAAGGGAAGCGACAGACAGCTTGCTCCTCATTGGCTTTTCCTCCGTTTTGCTCCGATCCCCGCTGTTGGTCTGCTCACGCGCCACTCTTATGCCCGTGATGAGCCAGCGTCCGGCACCGGCGATTGCCAGACCGAAAGTGCCCACCGCTTCAACCATGATCCTGATTTCCTGTGTAAGGCTTCGGTAAGACCCCCGGGCCTTTTCGGCCGGTCTTCGGGTTCGAACAAGCCCATATATCCCCTCCCGCACCTGCGTCAGCCGCTTCCCCCCTGCTCAATCATTGCCGGCCGACTGCTAACATGCCGGACATCTGGCCATATCCACATCCATCCGAGTGTGGCGGCACTTAGTTTACCAACCCCTAATTGTTGGGGTGTGAGAATTTACCTGCTGTATGGAATTTCGCCACGACATTGCATCTGCGCCTCCCCTTGCCGGTGAGCCTGACATCCACCAGCAGATCCTTGACACCCGAGAAGCGCCCCCGTGCGGTTGTTTGTGACACTGCAGCTGATTAACAATTCGAGGGCAGAGCGTGAACACGCCGGCAATAATCAGGAGGCGTAAATGCCGAAAAAGAAGAAGATCAGGAAAGTCTACGACGCGTTGATAGAAGGCGCCTATCAGGGCCTGTCGGACACCGATCTGCATGATTATGTTTTCCAGCAGTGCCCCAAGGCTACGAGCAAACGCCTGGTTCGCGCATCGCTGCTGGCGCTGAGTGATCCCAAGGTTGAGGATCGCAACGTTCTCAATGTGATTTACGCGCTGGCCATCAAGCACCGGCTTGACGGTGGGCCGGACACCGATGAGGACGATGTCTGACAGTTCCGGCTATGCCTTGACGCGCGGCACAAGGCAGCATCCCGGTCCCGGCTATTTTGTGATCGACTGGCGGATATAGTCGATCAGCGCACCCCGTGCGGTCTCGACCGGACCGGAATTGTCAATGACGATCTCCGGCTCGAACTGGGTGGCCAATGCAGCCGCGCGCGAAAGCCGCGCCTCGATTTCGGATTCGCTTTCCCGGCCTCTGGCGCGAAGCCTTTGCGCCAGAATATCCGGATCCACTCGCATTTCCACCGCCACCGCGCTGGGGAACACCTGCCGGATAACAGTCCACGCCCCGCGGGAGCCGTTGACCACCGCCACCTTGCCCGCGACCAGATGCGCCTCGACGTTTCGCGGCAATCCGTAACGCAGACCGTTTGCCGCCCATGTCAACGCAAAACGGCCCTCGTCGATGGCGGCGTCGAACTCAGCATCCGACATTGCGACATGGTCCTCGCAGCCCGCATCCGCCGACCGGGTGATGACCCTCTGAACAAACATCACCTCCGCAAGGCCGGCAAATTCGTTGCGGGCACCCGATATCAGCGTGTCCTTGCCGGACCCGCTTGGCCCCAGCAACACGATGAGGCGCCCCAAAGCCGTGTCGGTTTCGCGGGTTTGGTCGTTGACAACCGGCATCAGGCCACCCGTTCGCCTTGCCGCCAGACAGAGCGGACAATTGGAATTCCGGTCTCGCGACGCACCCGCACCATATCGGCGCGTTTGCCCGGCGTAAGGCTGCCGCGATCATCGAGCCCCACCGTCCTGGCAGGCGTCGCCGTCACCAGCCGGATCGCCGACGCAAGGTCGAGTTCATCAATCTCGTCGGCCAGCACGAAAGGAGCCTGGATCAGGCTGAACGGGATATAATCGGATGACAGGACGTCAAGCACCCCGGCCCTGGCCAGATCCGTGGCCGCAATGTTACCCGAATGCGAGCCGCCGCGCACCACATTGGGTGCTCCCATCAAGACGCTCATTCCCGCCTTGTGGGATGCCCGCGCCGCCTCGATGCTGGTCGGAAACTCGGCCAGCCTGACGCCAATGCCGACCGCTTCGGCGACATGATCAAGGGTTGCGTCGTCATGGCTTGCAACAGTAATTCCGCGTTCGGCGCAGGCGCTGGCCAGAACCTGCCGGTGAGCGTCTGAATAAACAGCGGAAGCCTCCTGCCGGCGCGTGACGAAATGGGCGAATGCCTCATCCGAAAGTCCGCGTTTGGTTTTATAGTAGAGCGTATATTGCTCCATGGTCTGAAACTGCCGCTGGCCTGGCGCATGATCCATCAGTGACGCGAGCCGGACCTGGGTATCGGTTTTGAAATCAGCGAAATGGTCCAGCACATCCGCTGCGGAAACCTCGCAGCGCAGATGTATAAGGTGATCGGCGCGGAGCCGGTTTTGCGCCCTCGCCTCGGCCAATGCGTCTGCGATGGCCCGCATCTCGCCCACCCTGAACCCGTCATCCTCGTCCGAGCCGAGCCGCAGGCAATCAAACACGGTGGTGATTCCGGAGGAGGCAATCTGGGCGTCATGCGACTGAATTGCCGATATCGCATTCCAGCGCACGCCAGGACGTGGCGAATAGTGTGATTCAAGATGATCCGTGTGCAGTTCCACCAGGCCCGGAATGATATAATCGCCATCCATATCCACACCGGCGGCCGAATTGCCCTCGCTGATGTCGGCAATGACGCCATCCCTGACAAGAAGACTTCCCGTCAGGATCCGGTCTTCAAGCACGATGCGGGCGTTGGTCAGAGTGGTCTCGGTGGTCATTCAGGCGGACTTTCTGTGCGTATTGGACGCCAACGGCATCCGGGTATGGATTTCAAACGGTGCGCCCGGCTCGGGTTCGACGAAGAGTGTGAGCGTTCTCACCGCAACTGGTCCGGACAGCACAGGCGCAAAATGCGCTTCAGCCGCTCTGGCCGCACGGCTGATATCGGGCTCCGCCAGTCGGGTGGTCAGGGTCATGTGAAACCGGAAGCTGTCAAACACATAGGGATAACCCCACCGCATCAGATTGCGCAATTGTGCCGAGGACAGCGAGGCCGGATTGCGGCGTTCGACCTCGCTTTCCGAGAGCGTTGCGCGCAATGGCTCGAATGCCTCGACGACAGAATTGGCAAAGGCAGACAGATCGGTTGCGGGTCCGGCCGGTACCAGTGCCAGGAATCCTTCAAGCCGTCCGACAACCAGAGCCGGAATTTCAAACATGGCATGATCGGAAGCAAACTTGCCGATTGCCTCGATCAGATCATCCCCGGTGACTTTCTCGCTCAGGCGGAAAGGCGCTTTCAGGGTCGCATGGAAACCGTATCTCCGCGCCGGGCCGGTGATGGCAGCGAGTTCGCTGGCACCCAGCCCGGCAAGGTCGGGATGTTCGACTGCCTTGCCGGTCACGGCACTGCGTCCGATCCAGCTTGCGCCGAGTTCCCCGAAAGGCGACGCCGGGTCCGGAGCAAAATAAAGTGCGTATCTCATGAGTGTCCCGTTCGTCCGATCAGGCGGCTTCTGAGCCAGCCCGACAGCGTGTCCATCGCCATTACCATAAGTATGATCAGCACGATGTAATAGCTCACCTCTTCCCAGTCTTTCTGGGTGGAAATCGCCTGGGTCAACAACAGCCCAATCCCGCCACCCACGATAGCACCGATCACGGTGGCGCTGCGGGTATTGGATTCAAGATAGTACAGAACCTGACTCAGGAACACCGGGGTCACCTGCGGAATTACGCCGAAGCGGGCTTGCTGGACCCACGACGCGCCGGTCGATTGGACGCCTTCGACCTGCTTGGTGTCAATGTTCTCAAGGGCTTCTGAAAAAGTCTTGCCGAAAGTACCGGTGTCGGTGAACAGGATCGCAAGCGCGCCGGTCATCGGCCCGGGGCCAAATGCCCGCGACAGGATGATAGTCCAGATCAGCCCGTCGACGCCGCGCAGAAAATCGAAAAAACGCCGCAACAGAAACAGGATCGGTCGCGAGGGAGAGAAGTTCGCTGCCGCAAGGAACGCCAGAGGCAGCGCGATGATAGCCGCCCCCATGGTGCCGAGAAACGCCATCAGCACGGTTTCAAACAGTGCCCACGCCACGTCGCCGTGCCGCCACATCGCATTGGTCCAGAAATCATGAACCATCGCCGCGATATTGGTCTGGTCCGGATAGATCCGTTCGCCAACTATTGCCAGACTGACAAGTTCGAAAAACGATTTGCCGAAGAACGGACTGTCAAGTGTGAAAAAGAACAGCTCCCATCCGGCCTGGTACTTGAAGACTTCGGTGCGGTTGCGGGTATAGCTGAACCGCCCCTGCTCGGTTGTCACCGCCACCCGCGTGTTCGACGCATTGATCCAGTCAGGCACTGTGTCATCAGGCAGGTTGAAAACCAGCTTGCCGGCGACCGGAGCTATATCGATCACACCGTAACCCGGGTAAGTGTAGCGGGCGCCATCGGCATCGAAGACAACCACATGGCCTTTATCAAGGTCGATGCGGGTAACGCCGTCGTCCATGGTGACCCAATCCGGCAACATGCCTTCGGGATACCGCCCCTTGTTCTCGCCTTCGATCGCAACCGTGACTTCGTTGTTGCGATTGTCGCGCGTCACATGGGTCTTGTGCGACCAGAAATCCGAAACCAGGATCGCTGCATTGTCGAGCCGTGCACGCGAAGCAATGCCCGGAATATCAAAAGCAAAAAACACATATACCAGATAGACAAGTATCAGCACCGGCAGCGCGAAACCGGCGATCTTCTTGCGGCGGAACATGCTGAGTACGGATGTTTTCAATTCGGGCCCCGAAAGAAGGGCGGCATCTGAAGAGGTCATGTCAGCGTCCCTTGACCAGACGGTTGCGGTAATGGCTCGACAACTGGTCGAAGAACACGATGGTCAGGAACAGCAGAATGAAAATTGCCACGACCTCGTCGTATTTCCCCTGGCCCCACTGCATGGCGAGTCGGAGATCGTGACCGATACCGCCCGAGCCGACGAACCCGAGAATGGCGGATGCCCGGATGTTGATCTCGAAACGCAGCAAGGCGTAGGACAACCAGTTCGGCGCCACCTGCGGGATCACACCGAGCCACATTTTCTGAATCCAGCTTGCGCCGACCGAGGACAGGCCTTCCACCGGCTTCAGGTCGGCATTCTCTGCCACTTCGGAAAAGAGTTTGCCAAGCGCCCCTGCGGTGTGAAACGCAATCGCAATCATCGCCGGAACTGGTCCGCCGCCAAGGATAAAGATCAGCACCAGTGCGATGACGATCTCGGGAATGGCGCGCATACCGTCCATCATGCGGCGAAACACGGGGATCAGTCGCGGCCATCGCGCCAGTCCCCGGGTTGAAAGCAGCGCCAGAACGATGGCAAAGATAGTACCAATAAGCGAGGAAACCGCCGCAATATTCAATGTCTCGATCAGTGAAGGCAAAAACTCGACAAGCAGGTGCGGAAGGTTTGCCGCCTTCTCGATGGCTTCGATCACCACCTCGGACGGAAAATCGAAAATCTGGGAAATACCGCTCCAAAACCCGCCAGCATTGCGCGAATCGGCCAGATGAAAACCGGACACCATCATCGCGATGAAGATTATCAAGATGATGCCGCCATACATCTGTTTTTGACGGGCCATCGCCAGATAATTGTCGCGGATTGCGAGCGATGCGGCGGCGGTGCCAGGGTTTGTCACTGTATCGCTCATCAGCGGGGATCCTTCCCGAAATAAAAAGCAGGGAGCCAGATAGCTCCCTGCTGTTGCTTGGCAAAAAAGCTTAGTTGGCCTGCGCTTTACGGACTGCAATGATGGTCTCGTAAGCTTCGTGCGAGATCGGAGTGAAACCGGACGTTTCGCCAGCAGCCATGTTATAGGCGCATTGCTGATCCTTGGCATGAAGCTCGCTCAGGAAGGTGACGACCTTCTGCTTGACGTCGGCGGGCAGGCTGCGGCGCAGAACGATCGGGCCTTCCGGAATTTCCTTGGACTTCCAGATCTGGACCAGATCGTTCATGTCGATCAGACCGGAATCGACTGCCTTGCGCAGCGCGCCGGAATTGTAACCGTCTTCCCAGTTACCCTGGCCATCGGCCCAGGTCACGCCAGCGTCAACTTCGCCGTTGTTTACGGCAACAATGGTCTGCTCGTGACCGCCAACAAACTTGACTTCGCCGAAATAGTCGCCGTTATCCATGGTGGCGCCGATTTCCTGTGGGATTTCCACCGAAGGAATCAGGTAGCCCGAGGTGGAGTTCGGATCACCGAATGCGAAAACCTTGCCCTTCATGTCTTCCAGCGAATTGATGTTCCTGTCCTTACGGGCAAAGCCGATCGAATGGTAGCCGACCGAACCGTCGAGATTGGTCTTGACCAGCACGACGTCTACAGCTTCCGGATCGGTCAGGTAGGTTTTCGCATAGGCCGAAGCGCCGAGCCATGCCATGTCGATGGTGCCGCCGAGAAGTCCCTGGATCACGCCGTCGTAGTCAGCCGGTGTGAAGATCTTGGTTTCGACACCGAGCAGATCCTGCACATAGGCACGAACGCATTCGTTCGAGGCCATGCGGTCCTGGGCGTTTTCACCGCCGAGCACGCCGATGCGGAATTCGCTGATGGTGTCCTGTGCCATTGCACTTGTCGACATCAGGGCGACTGCGGCAGCCGCAAGAATGGTCTTCATCATGGTGTTGTCTCCGTTCAAGGTTTGCAGTTAGGGGTAGGGAAATTTTGGGGTCTCAGCCGGGCTCCGTCGCGCATGCTGACAGAGCTGCCGAAGTCAGACAGCCTCCAGCACCACTTCGCCGGAAGCATTGGTCTTCGCCTTGACGTCAGCAGGACGACCGCGGGCATGTAGACTGGTGGAAGTGATGGATTCCGAGATTTCAGCGCCATCGGCACCTGCACCGTAGATGGCGCGAACCGCATCGGCCGTCAGTTCATCCGGCCTGCCGTCAAAAACGACCTTGCCATGCGCCATGCCGATAATGCGCTCGCAATAGCCGCGCGCGGTATCAAGCGTATGCAGGTTGGTCACGACCGTGATGCCCTCGCTCTCGTTGATATCCTTGAGCGCATCCATGACGATCTGGGCATTGAGCGGATCCAGCGAGGCGATCGGCTCGTCAGCGAGGATGAGTTTCGGCGATTGCATCAGCGCGCGGGCAATTGCCACCCGCTGCTGCTGGCCACCCGACAGCGCTTCAGCGCGCTTGGTGGCGTTCTCGGCAACTCCGAGACGCTCAAGTATGGAAATGGCGCGAAGAATGTCTTCGCGCGGAAACAGATTGAACATCGTCGAGAATGTCGACCGCATATTCAACGTGCCGTGCAGGACATTGGAGACAACATCGAGCCGTGGCACCAGATTGAACTGCTGAAAGATCATCGCGCAATCGCGCTGCCAGTTGCGCAAGTCGCGACCAGCAAGCGTCGAGACCGGACGCCCCGAATGGGCGATCAGACCGCCGCTCACCCCGGTTAGCCGGTTGATCATTCTCAGCAATGTCGATTTGCCCGCGCCTGACCGTCCGATGATACCGACCATCTGCCCTTCGGGAATGCGCAATGACACTGAATCAACTGCTGTATTGGCCCCAAATCGGCGGGTCACTTCGGTCAATTCGAGCATCGGCAAATTCCCTGGGATCACGGTGGGTTCTGTAACTATTCACCGATGTGATTAGCCCAGCCGTGTGAAGCGCCGATGTCCGTTTCATGTCAGATTTGTTACGATCCACAAACCGATTGCCATAACGGCGATACCACTCTGTTTGCAGGGATTGCTGATTTCTGTAGCGTTTGCGTCGTGCCCGCGAGAATGGTCGGTACATCCTGCTGCCGTGGAAATTCCGGGAGAATGAGGCAGGCTGACCACAGCCTGCCTCACAATTTCGCGTTGGCTCTATTTGGCCGCCATGGCCCTGATGTCGTCGGCGCTCGGCGTTTTGCCGCCAATGCCCCATTGACCGCTGCGGACCTCCTTGACGCGGACCCAGGTTACGCCGCGCATGGCCTCGCCTTCCACTTCGACCATGGCGTTGGTGACCTTTTCGATCATCTGCGCTTTCTGGGCGGTATCGAACACGCCCTCAATCACTTCGATGTCTACCAATGGCATTTTGACCTCTCCTGTTGCTGACCAGCAGAACCTGGGACACGGGCGGGTTATCAGTCCAGTTCAGAAACTGCAGCAACTCTACTACAGTTTCTGAACTGGACCGATGGACCGCTCCGTGAGACCTTCAAACAGGAGGTATAATATGTCCGAGACCGCCTATCCCCTGTTTTGCCCGGTCGCCATGGCGGCAGAAATGATCGAACCCCGCTGGACCATGCTTGTGTTGTGTGAATTGTGGTCGGGTTCCACCCGCTTCAATCAGATCCAGCGCGGGGTTCCCGGCATGTCGCCGGGACTGCTCGCCAAGCGCTTGCGCGACCTCGAAACCAAGGGCCTGGTCATCAAGGTCGGCAACCGGAGCAAGGATTACTCGGAATATTTCACCACACCATTGGCCGATGAATTGGAGCCGGTTGTGCGCAAGCTCGGCGAATGGGCGCATCGAAACATCAACAGCGAAGTCTCGCTGGAGCATCTCGATGCAAGAATGCTGATGTGGAACATCCGCCGCAAGATCAACCGGCTGGAACTGCCGCAGCACAGTTGCGTCATCCAGTTCTCACTCGACGATCCGCCCAACGAAACCGTCAATTACTGGCTGGTGTTCAAGCCAGGCATTGAACCGGATCTTTGCTATTCCGATCAGGGGTTCAACGTAGACCTGTTCATTGTCAGCTCCCTGCGCGCGCTGACATCGGCATGGATGGGCCACACCAGTTTCGACAACGAGATTTCAACCGGTGGCATCACCTTGATCGGCCACGAAGGCATGGCCCGCAACCTGACCAGATGGTTGATCACCAGCAGCTTTGCACTGGTATGCAAGCCGGACAAAACCAATCGTTTCGGTTCGGTCGCCGCTGAATAGAATTCATGCCCTCAATTCGGTCCAACGGACACCGGCTTGCCGCCATTGGTCCTGACATTAGCCAGCATGTTTGTCGATGAACGCCTCGACCGGCAGCGCGCGGAAATCCTTGAGCGCCGCATGCAACCGCTCATGCTCCCAGTCCCACCAGCCAAGCGCTTCGAGGCGGCAGGCGATGTCATCGGAAAACCGCTGTTTTGTCGTCCGCGCCGGCACACCGACGGCGATGGCGAAATCGGCGACATCCTTCGTCACCACTGCGTTGGCACCGATGATGGCTCCATTGCCGATGCTCACGCCCGGCATCACCACGGCGCCATGGCCGATCCAGGTGTCGTGTCCGATGCTGATCCCCTGCCCGGCGCGCCAGTCAAAGAATTCCTGATCGTCACTCTCGCCGTCAAAATACCATGACGAGCGATAGGAAAAATGGTGCAGCGACGCCCGCTGCATCGGATGCATGCTGGCATAGATCCGAACATGACTGGCGATATTGGCGAATTTGCCGATGGTGGCATAGGCAATCTGGGTGTTCTCGACGCAGTAGGAATAATCCCCGATGGTCGAGTGCGCCACGGTGCAATGAGCGCCAACTTCGGTGTAGCGGCCCAGCATGGACTCAACGACCTTTGCCGTGGAATGCACCAGCGGCGTCTCCGACAGCTTTGTCATGCCGCAGACTTCCCGGTTGCAAAGGCTGACACGTCGATGATGTGATCAGCCACCGCGTTGCGTACATCCTGATCGTGGAAGATCCCCAGCAGTGCCGCACCATCGGCCTTCTTGCGGGCAATCAGGTTGATCACCACTTCGCGGTTGGCTGCATCCAGCGAGGCTGTTGGTTCATCCAGCAGCAGGATCGGGTGATCGGTGATGAAGCCGCGGGCAATGTTGACCCGCTGCTGCTCGCCACCCGAGAACGTCGCCGGCGGCAGCGACCAGAGCTTTTCCGGCAGATTGAGTTCGGCAAACAAATCCCGCGCCCGCTGGTGCGCGATCTCCTGCGCAATGCCTCGGATCATCAGCGGCTCGGCGGCAACATCGAGTGCAGATACCCGGGGCACAGCGCGCAGGAACTGGCTGACATAACCGATGGTTTCACGCCGGATCGCCAGCACCATGCGCGGATCGGCACTGGCAACATCGATATGTTTGCCGTGATGGCTCACCAGAATCTGACCACTGTCGCAGCCATAATTGCCATAGAGCATTTTCAGGATCGAGCTTTTGCCGACACCCGACGGGCCACCAAGCACCGCGCAAGCACCAGCTTTCAGCGAGAACGACACATTGGTGACGACCGGCAATTCGACGCCGTCACGCATATGCATGACGAATGTCTTTTTCACGTCCGAAGCGACAAGCAGCGTTTTCATGGATCAAACCTGCAGAATGGAGGAAACAAGAAGCTGGGTGTAAGGCGCACGCGGATCATCAAGCACCCGGTCGGTGAGACCCGCCTCGATCACCCTGCCCTCTTTCATCACGATCATCCGGTCCGACAGCAACCGCGCCACCGCCAGATCGTGGGTGACGACCACCACCGCGAGACCGAGATCGGACACCAGCCCGCGCAACAGATCGAGCAACCGCGCCTGCACCGAGACATCCAGACCGCCTGTCGGCTCATCCATGAACACCAGCCGTGGCTCTGTGACCAGATTGCGGGCGATCTGCAGCCGCTGGCGCATGCCGCCGGAAAATGTGCGCGGCTGATCATCAACCCGGTCCTCGTCGATTTCGACGCGGGAGAGCCATTCAATCGCAGTGTTGCGAATATTGCCATAGTGACGGTTGCCGACCGCCATCAGCCGCTCGCCGACATTGGCGCCGGCCGACACAGTCATCCGCAAACCGTCGATCGGATTCTGGTGCACAAAGCCCCAGTCTGTGCGCATCAGGTAGCGCCGTTCGGCCTCCGCCATCTTGTAGATGTCGGAGCTCACCCCATCACGCATGCGGTAATGAACTGTGCCGCAAGTCGGCGGCATCCGTGACGAAATGCAGTTGAGCAGCGTGGTCTTGCCGGAGCCGGATTCACCGACAATCGCCAGCACCTCGCCCGGCCACAGATCAAAACTGACATCGGCGCAACCGATGCGCTTGCCGTAGACCCGGGTCAGGTTGTCGACGGTGAGCAGCGGTTGATCGGCTGCAGAGGCGAGCCCGCCAACGGGCCTTTCAAGTGTCTCGGAAAGGCTCATCACATCGCCTCCTTTGCCAAATCGGTGTCATCACCAAGCAACTCGCCACGATGGCCTTCTGCCCGGCGGCTTTCGCAATGATGGGTGTCGGAGCAGACGAACATGCGCCCGCCCTTGTCATCGAGCACCACCTCGTCGAGATAGACCTGCTCCGCGCCGCACATCGCGCAGGGCTCTGAGAAATGCTGAATCTCGAACGGGTGATCCTCGAAATCGAGACTGACCACCTCGGTATGAGGCGGAATTGCATAGATCCGTTTTTCCCGGCCCGCACCAAACAGTTGCAGCGCCTCGGACTGGTGCATCTTCGGATTATCGAATTTCGGCGTCGGCGACGGGTCCATCACATAGCGCCCCTCGACCTTGACCGGATAGGCGTAGGTCGTGGCGATGTGACCGTTGCGGGCAATGTCCTCGTAAAGCTTGACGTGCATCAGGCCATATTCCTCAAGCGCATGCATCTTGCGGGTTTCGGTTTCTCTCGGCTCGAGGAAGCGCAGCGGTTCCGGGATTGGCACCTGATAGACCAGCACCTGGCCCTCGGTCAGCGGCGTTTCCGGAATCCGGTGCCGGGTCTGAATGATCGAGGCGTCCGGCGTCGCCGTTGTCGTGGCCACGCCTGCGGTCTTGGCAAAGAATGCCCGGATCGACACCGCGTTGGTGGTGTCGTCAGCGCCCTGGTCGATCACCTTGAGCACATCGTCAGGCCCGATGATTGCCGCCGTCACCTGCACCCCGCCGGTGCCCCAGCCGTAGGGCATCGGCATCTCGCGGGATGCAAAGGGAACCTGATAGCCCGGCACCGCAATGCCCTTGAGGATGGCGCGGCGGATCATCCGTTTGGTCTGTTCATCGAGATAGGCGAAGTTGTAGCTCGCCAGGTTTTGCACTTGCGTGTCGAGGTCTGCTGCGGGCGCGGTCATTCTGCGGCCTCCCGATCGTCAGCCGTTGCAGATGCGTCACCATCGCTGCTGGCGTTACTTGCAAAGTGCTCAGTGCGCATGCGGCGCACCAGATCGAGTTCGGCCTGGAAATCGACATAATGCGGCAGCTTGAGGTGTTCGACGAAGCCGGTCGCCTGCACATTGTCGCAATGCGACAGCACGAATTCCTCGTCCTGCGCCGGCGCCACGATATCCTCACCCAGTTCAGAGGCGCGCAAAGCCCGGTCGCACAGCGACATCGCCATCGCCTTGCGCTCGGCGTGGCCGAACACCAGCCCGTAGCCGCGGGTAAATTGCGGCGGCGTCTTGGCCGATCCCAGAAACTGGTTGACCATCTGGCATTCGGTCAGCTTGACCCGGCCGATTGCGACGGTGAACCCAAGTTCGGGAATCATCACCTCGACATCGACTTCGCCAACGCGGATTTCACCGGCAAACGGGTGGCTGCGCGCATAGCCGCGCTGGGTCGAATAGGCCAGCGCCAGCAAAAATCCCTCGTCGCCGCGCGCCAGCGTCTGCAACCGCGCATCACGGTCCATCGGATATTCTGTCGGTGTGCGGGTGATGTCGGCAACCGGCCGCGCCGCGTCCGTGGCCGGATCATCTTCGATCAACCCTTCGTCGCCGAGAATATCGGAGACGCGGATCACCTTCTCGCCGGTATCCGCCCCGGTCGCGGGCGCCTCCACCGGCATATCCCCGGCAAGCGCCGGATCGAGCAGGCGGTGCGTGTAATCGAAGGTGGGGCCAAGCAATTGCCCGCCTGGCAGATCCTTGTAGATCGCCGAGATCCGGCGCTCGACCTGCATGGCGCCGGTATCCACCGGTTCGGAATATCCAAACCTTGGCAACGTGGTCCGGTAGGCGCGGAGCAGGAACACCGCCTCGATCAGGTCGCCGCGCGCCTGCTTGATGGCCAGCGCCGCAAGTTCGCGATCGTAGAGCGAGCCCTCGCCCATCACCCGGTCAACCGCGAGCGACAATTGCCCGGCGATCTGCTCCAGCGTCAGCCCCGGCACATCCGCATCGCCGCGGCGGCGGGCGGCAAGAAGGCGGTGGGCATTGGCGATGGCGGCTTCGCCACCCTTGACTGCTACATACATGACTATGCCTCCGGTCGGATCAGGCGGGTGCTGCGCGGCATTGCCGCCACGCAGCCGTGACCGGCAAGGATCAGATCGATCCCGCGCGGAAACGCCTGCCGGTTGGCCTGCCATTGCTCGGTGAAATGCTGCGGCATCGGCTCCGGCGCGAGCGATGCCCGGTCCTTGATGCCCGGACCTTCCAGCGTAAGCTGTGCACCTTCGGACAGTGTGGAAACCTGCAGGATCACGCTGGTCGAACGATCCGGGAATTCCTGGGTTCCGAGCGAAAATCCGTTCAGCGCCGAAAGGCTTTGCGGCGCGGCAACAACGGCAAACACCGCTTCCGACTGGTGCGCGGTGATCGGCGCGCCGGTGTGAAACACGATCCAGTCGCGGACTACCGACGTCTTGGTCAGCGCCGGATCAAGCCAGACCGGCGTATCGGCATCGGCCAGGGTCGCGATCAGCGCGGAGGCCGACGCCGTCAGCGGTGCCGGCGGTGATGTCATCTCGGGCAACGCATGAACCGAACCGGGTCGCGCCATCGCCTCCATCAGCGCCCGGAAAACCAGTTGCGAAGCACCAACGGGATCTGAAAAACCGCCCTCATAGACGGTGGAGTTGTGTGTCGCAGCCGGCATCAGTCTTCCCCTCGCACCATGGTGAAGAAATTGACCCGTGTCGCGGCCGTTTCTTCGCGCAGTTTCGCATCCGCCCCGGAGGCTGATTTTTCCAACGGTTTGACGATGTCGCGTTCGATCAGGTCGGCATGAGCCGGGTCCTGCGCCAGCGCATCGATGACGGCGACCAGTTGCGCCTTGCGGACATCCCGTCCGCTGATCATGGCGTGGCCAATCTGGCCCGAACCGATCCGGACCGTTACCCGTGTTGCCGAGATTTCGCCGACATGGAAAGGCTGCCCGCCACCACCGACACGCCCCCGCAGCGCGACAAGTCCCGATTCCGGTCCGCGCAGCAGCTCCACCGAAGGATCAAGTCCGGTCCGCTTCCAGCACGCCATGAGATCCTTGCCGGGCGCCTTTGCAAGCACTGACAACCGTCGCTGCCGCGCAGCCACATCATCGGCAACCAACTGATCCTGCACATCACCCGCTAGCGTCATCAAGAACTCCTTATTTGTCTATTTATCTAGACAACCATATGAATTACGATACACTTAAACCAGGCGTATGACGAGCCTGTGACATCACGAAAGGAAAGCCGGTTGGACAAGCTGCAAAGACGCACCGGAATTGCACTGTGGCGGCAGGTTGCCGATCAGATCCGCCAGTCGGTTCTCACCGGACTGGCGGCCAATGACCGGCTCCCCGCCGAAGCAGATCTGGCGACCCGATTCGGGGTCAACCGTCACACGGTCCGCGCCGCAATCGCCGCACTTGAGAAGGAAGGCATCTTGCGCGCCGAGCAGGGCCGCGGCACCTTTCTCAACAACCGCAAGCGGCTGCGCTACCCGATCGGCCAGCGCACCCGCTTCTCCTCCGGCCTTGAAAATCAGGCTCAGAAGCGCTCCGGCAAATTGCTGTCGAGCGAAACCATCCCCGCCCCGTCCAGAGTTTCAGAGGCGCTGTCGTTGCCGCCACAGGCATCGGTCATCCAGCTCTCAACCGTTTCCGCCGCTGACGGTGATCCGATTTCGGCAGCCATGTCCTGGTTCGATGCGGCACGTTTCGCAACGATTGCGGAAGCCTACGCCGAGACCGGTTCGATCACCGCGTCCCTGGCGCGCCTTGGCGTGGACGATTACACCCGCAAGTCCACCGCTGTGGAAGCCCGGCATGCCAGCAGCGAGGATCTCGATCTGCTCGCGCTCTCGCCCGGCGCCATCGTGCTTTTGACCCGCTCGGTTGACGTCGATTCCGGTGGCCATCCGATCCAGTATGGTGAATCCCGTTTCGCCGCCGACCGGGTCGAACTGCTCATCGACACCGCGTCATCCGCACTCTCGCAAGAGACTGAGTGAAGCGGGCGCTGTCACATTGTCACAACGAGCGTCACAAAACTGAGAACTGAATCGTGTTTAAGCCTGCCAGCAAGACGATTGCTCAAGGTTTAGGCGGGCTCCGTGACCACAAAATACCGGACCATCTTTCTCTCCGACATCCACCTCGGAACTCCCGATTGTCAGGCCGATATCCTGATCGACTTTCTACGCGAGCATGACGCGGAAACGATCTATCTGGTCGGCGACATCATCGATTGCTGGCGCATGAAACGAAAGGGCTTTTACTGGCCACAGTCTCACAATGACGTGGTCCAGAAGCTGTTGCGCAAGGCCCGCAAAGGCACAAACATCATCTATGTCCCCGGCAATCACGACGAAATGCTGCGCGACTATCAGGGCGTCCATTTCGGCGGCATCGAAGTACGCGAACGCGATGTGTTCGAGACCGCCGACGGCAAGCGGTTGCTGGTCATCCACGGCGACGAATTCGACATGGTGGTGATGAACCACCGCTGGCTCGCCCATCTCGGCGACATCGCCTACGGCATGGCGATGTGGACCAACAAATGGCACAACCGCAGCCGCAAGCTGCTCGGGCTTCGCTACTGGTCGTTTTCGCGCTGGGCCAAGCTGAAGGTCAAGAGTGCTGTCAATTTCATCTCGGATTTCGAGGAAGTGCTGGCCGAAGAAGCCCGCAAGCATGATGCCGACGGCGTCATCTGCGGCCACATCCACCACGCCGCCAACGAGATGCGCGGAGGCATCCGCTACATCAACACCGGCGATTGGGTGGAAAGCTGCACCGCCGTGGTCGAGCATTCTGATGGCCGGATGGAGATCATCGACTGGTCACGCCGCATCTCCGAAAAGGCCGGACAGGTTGCCAAGAGCGGTCCCCTCAAGCTGATAGCAAGCAAGCAGGACCAGGCCGCATGACTCGTATCATGACAGCCCGCCCCCTCTTCTCTCCCTCGGAGTCATCCCAATGACCATGATTGAAACCACCGCCGTCGGCGCTCGTATCGACGGTGCGGTCGTACGCAACACCGCCTTGTCCTCGACCGGGATCCTCGAACGCGTCTTCTCTGCTGCTTTTCGCGGTCTGGTCTATCCGCAGATCTGGGAAGATCCGCTGATCGACATGGAAGCGCTGGCGCTCAAGCCGACCGACACCATGGTTACCATCGCCTCTGGCTCCTGCAATGTCATGTCCTATCTGACAGCCAGCCCGGCCGAAATCATTGCGGTGGACCTGTCGCCTGCGCATGTGGCGCTGGGCAAGCTCAAACTGGCGGCGGCAACACATCTGCCCGACCACACCTCGTTTGCCAATCTGTTCCGCCACGCCAATTTGAAAACCAATGTCGCGCTTTATGAGCGCCACATCCGCCCGCATCTTGATGCCGAAACACGTGCTTATTGGGACGGGCGGGAAGTCAACGGCCGCCGCCGCATCTCCAAGTTCTCGCGCGGGTTCTATTCCACCGGTTTGCTTGGACGGTTCATTTCCGTGGCTCATCTGGTCGGTAAATTCTATGGCGTCGATCCGCGTGAACTGGTGCGCATGGACAGTGTCGAAAAGCAGCGCGAATTCTTCAAGACCAGGATCGAGCCGGTCTTCGACAGCCGCAGCTTCAAACTCCTGACATCATTGCGGGCATCGCTATTCGGGCTTGGCATTCCGCCAGCACAGTACGAGGCTCTGGCCGGCGACGCCTCCGACGGCATGATCGGCGCGTTGCGCGAACGTACCGAGCGTTTGGCTTGCGGTTTTCCGCTCAAGGACAATTATTTCGCCTGGCAGGCCTTTGGGCGCGGCTACCAGCCCGGCGCGGCTGCAAGCCTGCCGCCCTATCTCGAAGCCCGAAGTTTTGAAACCATTCGCCGCAACGCCAACCGTGTGAACGTCGTCAACGAGAGCATCACCAGGCTTCTCGCCGCCCGGCCGGCGGCCTCGGTTAACGCCTTCGTGCTGCTCGACGCCCAGGACTGGATGACCGACAGCCAGTTGTCTGAATTGTGGGCTGAAATCACCCGCACGGCGAGCCCCGGCGCCCGCGTCATCTACCGCACCGCCGCAGCCGCCTCGCCGCTGCCGGGTCGTGTTCCCCATGGCATTCTCGACAAATGGAATTACCGTGAGGCCCAAAGCCTGGAGCTCGGCAGCCGGGACCGCTCGGCAATCTATGGCGGCTTTCATCTGCACGTCAAACGTGACACAAAGGCATGAGCGCCGTCTCAGCCAGTGCCTCGGTGATGGATGGCATCTATCGTCACCAGCGCCACATCTACGATCTGACACGACGCTATTATCTGCTTGGCCGCAACGATCTGATCGCCGCTCTCAGACCGCCCTCCGGCGGATCGGTTCTGGAAATCGGCTGCGGCACGGCGCGCAACCTGGTCCTGACCGCCAAGCGCTATCCCGATGCACGGCTCTATGGCGTCGACATTTCAGCCGAAATGCTCAAATCAGCCGATGCGACGGTGACGAAGACCGGTATTGCCGAACGCGTCATGCTGGCCCAGGGCGACGCGACCCGTTTTGACGCGAATATGTTGTTTGGCGTCTCGCACTTCGACCGGGTGTTCTTTTCCTACAGCCTGTCGATGATCCCCGGCTGGGAAGCAGCGTTGCAACAGGCGCTTGAGGCCGTGGCGCCCGGCGGTGAACTGCATGTCGTCGATTTCGGCCAGCAGTCCGCGCTTCCGGGCTGGTTCGGCTGGAGTCTGAAAGCCTGGCTTGCGCGTTTTCATGTCACGCCGAGGGCAAGTCTCGGCGACGTCATGGCCGAACTCGCCGCGCAGCATCATGGCGAGTTGCGGTTTGCCACGATCTATCGCGATTACGCCCGGATCGGCTCCATCCGCCTGCGTTGACGACAACCAGCCTATCCGGCGCCACCGACATTCGTCTGGGCCACGGCGACGGTTTTGAGGATGGCGAAACAGGCAATTCCGGGCGCAAGCTCCAGCGCCAGGGCGGACCGCCGGGTGATCCGCGCCAGCAACAGATCGTCGCCGGCCCGAAGCTGAATGATTGCCCCCGGACCGTCGCCCAGCCGCACCGCAGTCACCGTCGCAGGCAGGACATTGAGCGCCGACAACCCCTCAGGCCGGGTTCGCGACAGGATCACGTCCTGAGCGGGAATGCGGATCGCCAACCGCGTACCCACCGGCGCCTCCACCCTTGGCAGAAACAGTTCACCCGCCGACATATCGAGCCGGGTCAGCCCGTCCTCTTCCTGTGCCGCCACCGTTGCATGGATCGACGCGCCGGCGGTCCTGATACCCAGCGCTTGCACGCTGTCGGGATCGGAAAGCACATCGGCGGCGGGACCGGCGCGAACCACCCGCCCCGCCTCCACCAGCACCAGCGTCGTCGCCAGCCGTGCAACTTCCGCCATGGAATGGCTGACATAAAGCACCGGGATCTCGGTTTCATCTCGCAGACGTTCCAGATACGGCAGGATCTCTGCCTTGCGCTCCTCGTCGAGCGCTGCCAGCGGTTCATCCATCAGCAGCAATCGCGGCTTTGCAAGCAGCGCCCGGCCAATCGCCACCCGCTGCTTTTCACCGCCTGAGAGCATGCCCGGCCGCCGGTCGAGCAACTTGCCGATCCCCAGCATGCCAACGACGTGATCAAACCCGGCGCCGGGACCAGCTGGCGCAAACCAGCGCCCGTAAGCGAGGTTTTGCCGGACGCTGAGATGCGGAAACAGCCGGCCTTCCTGAAACACATAGCCGAGGCGGCGTTGATGCACCGGCATGAAGATGCCCTGGTCTGAATCAAACAGCACCCGTCCGTCGAGCGCGACATGGCCGACGTCAGGGTGCAACAGCCCGGCGACCGCGTTGACCACCGATGTCTTGCCCGAGCCGGAACGACCGAAAAGCGCCGTGACGCCCGCCGGCGCCTCGAACTCCGCGTCCAGCGAAAAACCACCGAACCGGTGCGACACGCGGACCGAAAGCGTCATGATCCGGCAATCCTTCGCGCCACGGTGCGGCCAATCCACTCCGACAGGAACAGTGCCGTGAGCGCGATCGCAACTGCAATCAGCACCAGTTGCATGGCCTTGGCGTCGCCGCCGGGCACCTGCAGGAAACTGTAGATCGCCGATGGCAGGGTCTGCGTCTGGCCTGGAATGTTGGAGACGAAGGTGATGGTGGCGCCGAATTCGCCCATCGCCTTGGCGAAGGCGAGAATAGCCCCGGCAATCACGCCAGGCAGGATCAGCGGCAGGGTGACAGTCATGAACACCCAGAACCGCGATGCGCCAAGCGTTGACGCCGCCTGTTCAAGTTTCGGATCAACCGCCTCGATTGCCAGACGGATGGCGCGGACCATCAGCGGAAACGCCATCACCGCAGCGGCGAGCGCCGCCCCGGTCCAGCGGAAAGCCAGCACGATCCCCAGATACTGGTCAAGCATCGCCCCGACCGGCCCCTTGCGTCCAAATGTCAGCAACAGCAGGTAACCGGTGACCACCGGAGGCAGGATCAGCGGAAGATGCACCAGACCGTTGAGCACCTGCTTGCCGCGGAATTCGTGACGCGCCAGCACATAGGCGACGCCGACGCCCAGCGGCAGGCTAACCAGCGTAGCCCAGAACGAAACCCGCAGTGACAGGATTACCGCGCGCCATTCATCCGCTGACAGGGCGGTGAAAAACCCACCCTCCAATCCATCCACCATCCGGTTACTTCTTTATCACTGTGAACCCCTGACCTTCAAAGGCCGCCTGAGCCTTAGCACCGGAAAGATAGGTCAGGAAAGCCTCTGCTTCGGGCTTGGCCGACTCCGCTATAACTGCAGCAGGGTAGATGATGGAGGGATGAGAGTCGGCGGGGAAAACACCGATGACGCTGACTGCGGGTTCCGCCGCTGCATCGGTGGCGTAGACAATGCCCAGCGGCGCCTCGCCGGTGGCGACAAGGGCTAGGGCTGCGCGCACATTGTCGGCCTGCGCGACCTTGGGCTCGACCGCATCCCAGACCCCGAGACTGGTCAGCGCGGCCTTGCCATAAGCGCCCGCCGGCACAGAATCCACCAGCGCCATGGCGAGCTTGCTCTCGCCCAGCATTCCGGCAAGATCAAAGCCCGGCGCAATCGTCGCCGTGGCCCTGCCGCTGCCATGGGCCACCAGCACGATTGCGTTGCCCACAAGATCGACCCGCGTTCCGGGCTTGATCAGTTCGTCCTCTTCAAGCGTGTCCATCCAGTTCACCGCAGCGGAAATGAACACATCTGCAGGCGCGCCCGCCAGGATCTGCCGGGCCAGCACCGAACTGCCGGCATAGGAAACCACAGCGCTATTGCCGGTCTCCGTGTTCCATGTGGTCACAATCTCGTCCAGCGCGTTCTTCATGCTGGCCGCAGCAAATATGGTGATCTCTTCCGCCGCCGTCACGACCGGCACGGCCAGCGTGGCGGAAAGCGAAACAACGGCGGCAAGCACAAGCCGGCGGATCACTGCGATCATTGAAAACCTCCGGATTCGATATGTTCTATAAAACATATCCCTATGCTGCTCGAATCTGCAAGCCGCATTTCAATCGGACACGTTCTTGAGCATATTCGTGATGCCGGAGATGTGGTTCGCCCCCTCCTTGAGAGTGATCGCCTCCAGTTCGCGATAATGAGCCAGCGCGGCTTCACCGGCCTCGGTGAGACGGGCGCCGCCGCCCTTCTGTCCGCCACGGTTGCTCTCTACCAGAGGCATCTGAAAGGCAGCATTCATCTCCTCGACAAGCATCCAGGCCCGCTTGTAGCTCATTTTCATCCGTCGTCCGGCGGCCGAAATCGATCCGTGCGCAGCGATGCCCTGCAAAAGATCAGCCTTGCCCGGACCAAGGCTCAGACCATTCTCAAATCTGAGCTTCAGCCGCAATTTGGGGGTATTCAATTCATCCTCCTGTCTCTGGCGCGGATGACGCACACGCCAAAGACAGATTACCCGACAACCCTCGCCAACCCAAACCGGTCTAGCCGAACATGTCGGCGGTAATCCCCGCATACCAGCCGACCGATTCCTCGAAATTGGCCTTGCGGATGACCTCGTCTTCCGATGTTTGGCTGATGAACCCCTGGGTCGAGGCGATCTTGCCGTCTCCCGGCGCGTATTGGGCGCCGACCTTCACGCTGTCGTCCGTCTCGATCAGGCTCCAGCAGGTGTTGGCATATCTGGCGGGAAACACCTTGGAGCCGGTCAGGTCACCGCGCACGTTCATGGCGGCAACCTTGGCCTGACTGTTGGCCGAGAATCCCGATTTCGGCATGTCGCCGGCGATACAGGCGTCGCCGATGACGAAGACCGCTTCATCGATCACCGAGCGCATGCTCTCGGGATCGATCGGACAGAAACCGCTGTCATTGGTCAATCCTGCCGACGCGGCAATCACGCCCGCCTTCTGCGCCGGGATGATGTTGAGAAACGCGCCCTTGAAGGTATCGAGGTCGGTCTCCACTGTTCCCGCCTTGACATCAACACTGGATATGCCGCCATGCACGGCGGGACCGTACCATTCGATCATTCCGGGATAATGCTTTTCCCAGCCTTCCTGAAAAACACCCTGCTTGGAGAACTTTTCTTTCGGGTCGAGAATGATCACCTTCGAATCTGTCAGTCCCTTCGCCTTGAGCACATGCGCCATCATCGACGCACGTTCATAAGGTCCGGGCGGACAGCGATACGGATTGGGCGGCGGCACCATAAGGACCTGCTGGCCGTTCTCGATGGCGTCGAGCCCGGCCTTGAGCAATTCCGTCTGGCGCCCGGCCTTCCAGGCATGGGGCGCAACTTCGGACAAGTCCTCCGAATAGCCCTCCACCGAATCCCAGATGAAATCGATGCCTGGCGCGACCACCAGCCGGTCATAGGGAACGGACGATCCGTCGGCCATCTTCACGGTTTTCGCCGCACGGTCCACACCGGTGGCATACCCGGTTACCTTGCCGATGCCATAGCTCGCTTGCAGCGTGTCGTAGCTGTGGGTGATCGAGTCCAAGGTACGGTAGCCGCCGACATAGAGATTGGAGAAAAAGCAGGTGGTAAACATCTCCGACTGGTCGATCAGCGTGACATCGATGGCGCCGTCGGAATCCTTGGCGATGTAGCGCGCGGCGGTTGCGCCGCCGGCGCCACCTCCGATGACAACCACACGCGGTTTGCCCTGCGCGCGCAGATAGGTCGGGAGCGTGAGTGTGAACGCACTCGCGCCGGTGAACAATCCGAATTGGCGTCGTGTCAGGCGTGTCATGATTTCCTCCCGGTTTACATTTCAAGGCTTCATTGCGGATCAAGCGAGCTGAAATAGGCCGCCAGAGCGGCGATCTCCTCATTGGTGAGATTGGAGACGCGCAGCTTCATGACTTCATTGGACCGCACATTGGTGGCATATTCAAACAGCGACCTGACGAAATAGCCGCGTGGCAACCCGACGATGGAGGGAATGCCATCCGCATGACCGGAGGCCTGATGGCAGGTGACGCATTCGCCGGCGAGATATTCGCCATATTCGCGATCGCCCTCCATCTGCAGCACGATATCGGCAAAGCCCCGAACCGGGACGGAGATCGAGGCTTCAGCAGCCACGGGATCTTGCGCCGGCTCCTGCCTGGTCGCCACTTCAAGCCAGGAGATAAGCGCCAAGCGACCTTCGGCATCCGCCATCCCCCTGAAGGACATGCGGTTGCCCTTGATGAAGTCACGCGGCTTCTCGAGATATTCGTCAAGTGTTTGAGACGTCCAGACAAGACCGGCTTCGCCTGCCGCGCGCATGCCGGCCGAATAACGGAAGTCCGCGAGACTACCCGCCTTGCGGCCAAACACGCCGTCAAGATGGGGTCCAACCTTGTGCTTCGCCCCCGCTCCTATCTCGTGACAGACGGCGCAGGGCTTGAACAGGTCTTCGGGTTCGGTTGCCCCGGCCTTGCCGGGAGCGCCATATACCATCACCAGCCCGGAAAAAATGACAGGCACCAGTCGGCGCAACATCCCGCTGCGTCCGTGGTGCCTGCCATAACCGGCCATTCCATCTCTCCTCGGGGCGCTATCGAGCGCCCGGCTGTCAATCGATTCCGCCTCCGGAATTCTCGTCGCCCTCGCCTTCCGGCGTCACGTCGATGATCTGGGCGCGGGCGGTAATCTCCACCGGACCCGGCTTGCAATCTGTCATGCAAGGCTCAACACCCTTGGCGTAATGCGGCTCGCTCAACCGGTCGTCCGGGATGAAATTGTCTTCATTCGGCAACCGGATCGACGTGAAATTCTCGTTGGAAAGCTCAAAATCCTCATCCGTGACGACGTCGTTAAGATACAACAGATAGGCCGTCAGCGCATAGACGTCATCATCGGAAAGCGATCGCGCATCGCCGAACGGCATGGCGCGGCGGACATAATCGAACACGGTCGACAGATAAGGCCAGTACGACCCGATGGTCTTGACCGGCCGATCCTTGAGCAGCGTGCCCTGACCGCCTGCCAGCACCGGCCAGCGTCCAGCGCCCTCGCCGAAATCGCCATGACAGACGGCGCAATTCTCGGCATAGATCGGATCGCCCTCAGCCACGGTGCCCTTGCCCACAGGCAGACCTGTGCCGTCCGGGCGGATATCAATATCCCAGGCGGCGATCTCCTCCGGCATTGCCACGCGGCCAAGCCCGAAGGCGCCTTTGCTTGTCTCAACCGCCATCGCCTCGACAGGCGCGGCTTCGGCGGCCGGTTCGGCAGTGGCCGCCACTGCGGTCTCGACCGGCTGATCTTCAACAACGGCCTCGGCTGCCGCCGCTTGCTCAGCCGAAAAGCTCTTCAGATAGGCCAGAACATTGGCGATATCGTCGTCTTTCTTCAGCCCGGCAAAAGACATCTTGGTACCTTTGACCATGTCCTTGGGCTTGATCAGATACTCGGTCAGGGTTGTCGCATCCCAGACCAGGCCGCCTTCACCGGCTTCAATCATCGCCTTGGAGTATTTGTAGCCTTCTGCACCGCCGGCCGTACGGCCGAACACATCATTGAGCTCCGGGCCAACCTTGTGCTTGGCGCCGTCGCCGACCGCGTGGCAGGCCGCGCACTTCTTGAATACCTTTTCGCCGGCATCAATGTCGCCTTCAGCCAGCGAAGGACCGGCAAAGGCTGCAAATGCCAGAACGGCAATCGCCGCAGACTTAGGAAACTTCAACATTTTCAACCACCCCGTCGTTGTTGACGTGCCATGTCTGGATGCCATTGTTGTGATAGATCGAATTGCCGCCGCGTGCCGCGCGCAACTCATTCTTGGTCGGCTGAACCAGTCCCTGATCATCGATGGCGCGGGACTGCAGCAGCATCTCCGATCCATCCCAGTTGATGTCGAGATAGAAGCGGTGCAGCGCCTTGGGCAGGCTTGGCCCGTCAATCCTCGCCGTTTGCCAAGTTCGACCGCCGTCAATCGTCACGTCAACGCGCTTGATCGTGCCGCTTCCCGACCAGGCCAGACCGGAGATCACCAGAGGTCCTTTGCCATGGATAACCGGCGCTTGCGGGCTCGGGCTGGTGATCACCGATTTCACATCCATCACAAAGGTGTGGCGGCGTGCTTTTCCATCGGCGAGAAGATCGGTGTATTTCGAGGTCTCCTCGCGCTGTTCCCAGGGCGCGTCACCGACTTCGAGACGGCGCAGCCATTTGACCCACATATTGCCTTCCCAGCCGGGAACACACAGTCTGAGCGGATAGCCCTGTTCCGTGCGCAACGCCTCGCCATTCATCTTGAACGCAACCAGACAGTCATCGAGCGCCTTCTCCATAGGGATCGAGCGGGTCATTGCCGCAGCGTCAGCCCCTTCCGCCAACAGCCATTTGCCGTTGGTCTTGATCCCCGCCTCTTCGAGCAGGTAGCGCAGCGGCACGCCGGTGTAGACCACGCAGTGGATCATGCCATGGGTGAACTGGCAGCCATTGAGCTGCGAGCCCTTCCACTCCATGCCTCCATTGGCGGCGCATTCGAGGAAATAGACCCGGTTCTCGCGCGGAAACCGTTTCAGGTCCTCCATGGTGAACACCAGCGGTGTGTCGACCAGGCCGTTGATCATCAGCCGGTGATCCGCCGGGTTGATCACCGCCGTGCCGCCATGATGGCGTTCGAAGCAAAGCCCGTTGGGCGTGATGATGCCGTCAAGCTCATGCAGCGGCGTAAAATTGATCGACGAGACCGGGTCCGCCGTCAGCCACGGCACATCGCGGCGCACCACATGCGCCTCGAACTCCGATGGCTTGCCATAAGGGGCAGCGTCGACACCATCGCCGAGATAGCGATTCCAGTCCTGGATCTCGGTGATCAGCGGATCGCCCGCCGCCCGCGCGACACCGGCGCTGGCCGCCACCGCGGCACCACCGAGAAGTCCGGCCTTGAGGAAATTGCGCCGTGACGCAGCTTGTTTGGTTCCCTTGGGATCGGTTTCGTCTACCATGAGATCCTCCCGTGGCGCTTGTCCAGCATTTGCATATCTGTCTCCGTCATCATCGCCGGGGCTCATCAGCCCGCGAATTCAAGTCCAGTTCGGGATCACCTGATCACCCGGACCGCAGCGGCCTCCGGATCGAGTGACACCACCGATTTCTTCGTGATGTAGTTTTCCATCAGATCGTAGATCGCGGGACCTTCGACCCCTTCATTGACCGAGGCCCAGCCGCCGACCGTATAGGTCTTGCCCGCTTCGATCGGATCGCCGCTGCCGGTCAGCCGCATATCCGAGATCCGGCCACCCATTTCCGCATCAGGAGCGCAGGCATAGGTAAACCCGCCAACCCGGACCATGTCGCCGCCCTGTTGCAGGAACGGATCCTTGTTGAACAGGTTGTCGCAGACATCTTCCATGATCTCCTTGAGCTGGGCGCCGGTGAACTCGAGCCGGTAAACCGACGGGTAGCTCATCGAGGTCTCGGTGTAGAGATCGTCGATTGTGATGTCGGATCCCGGCAGCAGCGTCGTGCCCCAGCGAAACCCGGGCGAAAGCGCAATCTGCGTGTCGCGCTCTTCCATGATGCCCTGGCAGATCAGATCGTCCCAGGTTCCGTTGAAATTGCCGCGCCGGTAGAGCAGGCTGTCAGTGCGGCCGATCACCCGTTGCGTCTCCGCCTCATAGGGCGCGCGAACTTCGTCGATCTTGGCCGCCATTTCCGGATCCGGCGTAATCACGTCGGCAAAGACCGGGATCAGCGTCGAGTTGTAGCCGGCCACCTTGCCATCCTTGATGTCGAGGTCGATGCGGCCCAGATATTTGCCGTGCGATCCCGACGACATCAGGATCGTGCCTTCGACTTCCAGCGCGATCGGGGTTGCGTCATGGGTGTGGCCGGTGACGATCACATCCAGTCCGCTGACAACGCCGGCGAGTTTGCGATCCACGTCAAAGCCGTTGTGGGACAGCAACACCACCACTTCGGCGCCTTCCGCGCGGGCTGTATCGACATTGGCCTGCAGTACCTCGGGCCGGATACCGAACGACCATTTCGGAAACATCCAGTTCGGATTGGCGATCGGGGTGTAGGGCATGGCCTGACCGATGACCGCCACCTTGACGCCGCCGCGTTCGAAATAGGCCGTGTGTTCGAAGGCAGGCTCATCCCACTCGGCATCAAAGATATTGGACGCCAGGAACGGATATCCCATGGCGTCGACCAATTCGAGAAAGCGGTCCTCGCCGAATGTAAACTCCCAGTGCCCGGTCATGGCGTCCGGCTTGAGCAGCTTCATGCACTCGACCATATCCATGCCATTGGTCTTGAGTGACGAATAGGAGCCCTGCCAGGTGTCGCCACCATCGAGAAACAGCACCTTGTCGTCGCCGCGATCCGCGCGGATCGCCTTGACCAGCGTCGCTGTCCGGTCCAGGCCGCCCAGCTTTCCGTAGCTCCGCGCCAGGTCGACATAATCCACCATGGTGTGGGCATAGGCATAGGGGCTGCCCGCGTCGATGCCGAAATAGTCGAGGAATTCGTGCGCCACCAGGTGCGGTGGCAAGCCCGCATAGGCGCCAACGCCGATATTGGTGTCGGGCGGACGGAAGAACACCGGCTTGAGCTGGGCATGGCAATCGGTGAAATGCAGAAGGGTGACTTGCCCCTTGGAATCGAATTTCAGCAGGTCATCCTGGGTCAGCTTCTGCTGCGCCAGTGCGCGGGTCGGATTGGCGCCCAGACCGGCGGCACCAAGCACAAATCCGGCATTCAGGGCATATTGCAGAAAATCGCGTCTGGTATGCATCCCATTCTCCATTCCGTGAAAAACGGACAAGCGATCCCGCTCCGACAACTGCCAGAATCCGTATTTTCTTTGTATTTCAATTCGTTAACGCTGAACTCTACACGCTGCCTCGCCAAGAAAACCAGGTGTTGCGCAGGTGGCAAACCGTTACAGCAGCAAGCGGATCAGACCTGGCGCGCTGCAGTTGCCGGAGGCATCGCAATGCCCCCGGCAAGGTCAGAGACTACTGACGGACCGACGGGGTTTCGACCGAAAGGCCGGTGCCACGCCAGGTTACATAGGTTTCCAGCGCCATCAATTCGTCCGAGAACGCCTTGGGCTGATCGGCGCGGGTATCACGGATGCAACCGCGGAAGCGCTGGTGCAGCGAAGTCAGGCCGCTCTTGAGCCGGTAAGTCGGAAAACCGTTGACCTGGCCCTGGCTTAAATGGTCGGCGCGGATGTACTTGCCCATTGCCGTTTCATGGCAGCTCGCACAGGCCAGATTGAGCTGGCCGGTGCGGGTGTAATAGACATCCTTGCCCTTTTCCCACCACGACTGCATGTCGCCTTCCGAAAGATCAAGCTCCACCGGCATACCCAGCGACTGATGTTTGATGTAGGCCGTCAGTTCCTGCTGCCCTCCCTTGTTGAAGGGGAGCGCTTCCGCGCCCATCTGCTCGGTCCGGCACTTGTTGATCTGCAGCTCGATATTGATCGGCTTTTTCGAATCCGCATCCCATTTCGGGAAACGGGCACCGACGCCCTTCATGGTTTCAGCTGCATCGCCGTGACAGGTGGCACAGGATTTCCCGGCGGTGCCATCAACCTTGCTCCACAGCACTTCGCCGTCTTCGACTGCGATCATGCCGGGGTTTTCGATGCTGTCGCGCTCTGCGTCACGGGTCTCGGCCTCGCGGAAAAGCCAGCCCGAATACACCTCGTCAAACGGATGCCCTTCCGGCGCCGCGGTTCGCGTGACCATCGGCACGCCGTCGATTTCGAGTGTGTCGTCAACGGGATCAGCCATAACCGGACCCGACCCCGCGATTGCGGCGGCCAACACCACACTGGCTATCAAAAGTCTTTTCATAACAGTCTCCGTCCTCCCGGGATGTCCCTTGCGTGAGCCTCCCCTACGCTCGGGATCCCTCTCGTTGTTATTTGACTTCGATAGGCGCCTCGGCCTCATAGACCGACCCGTCATCGTCGAGCCAGGTGAACTTGAAGGTTCCGCTGGCCGGCACCTTGGCGTTGAACTCGAAATAGGGATTGGCCGAGATCGCCGGATCCAGATCGCATTCGAACACCTTCTGCCCTTCGAAGGTGCAGGTGAACTTGTTGATGATCTGACGCGGAATGGGATTGCCATCCTTGTCCTTGCGCTGGCCCGATTCCATCTCGTGGCTGATCAGCGTCTTGATGGTGATCACCTCA
>TARA_R110002050_G_scaffold290260_1_pt1 | contig 146970 bp, 137 predicted proteins | sample TARA_R110002050 | Tara Oceans TARA_R110002050 (sample SAMEA4396988) | marine metagenome | biome: Polar Biome; feature: [DCM] deep chlorophyll maximum layer (ENVO:01000326); material: water (ENVO:00002006), including particulate matter (ENVO:01000060) such as... | depth 25 m
TCAATGTTTTCAAGGGTTACATTCAGTAAAATTCCATTCTCAGGTTTTTATCGGACAGTAATGGAATAATACAAACAAGAACAATGTAATTATCGTTGATTTATTCATTTTTATGTTATTTTAGAATTAGTCTATTAGTTTGTCTCAATCATTACCTAATTAACCTTTCTACCCCTAAAAACATGCCAGGCACTGTCTTGCAAAATATTGTAGTTAATTTTGTATCTCATTTCAACGCTATTATCCGCCAATACCTCAATAGTACCAGCGGTTCGATCATAGAATATACCATGGCGATTAACCACCAAAGGTACCCCATATTGATTCTGAGAGTCATATGTATTAATTGTATCACCCTGGTTATGAAAATTTATTATTAAAGAATATTGACTATTAGATGCAAAATCATCAATTATTTTGCCTTTATTATTTCCATTAAAAAAACTCATTTCAAAACTATCTAACTGATTATCTATCACCCCCCTGAATGTCCCATAGGTTGCAAGTTCATCCCAACGTTTTATTAAATGTACCGTTTGAACAATGGAGTCATACCCATCATCATCAGGAAAACAGGTCAAATTAGGCTCATAATTAATTACGTGAGTAATATCAATATCAGCAGGACGAGGCACATTATCAAATCTCATTGACAGCGCATTTTGTGAATGAAACACATCCGCCCCAACATACCATGTATGCTCAAACTGTTCCTCATTCAGCTCTGAATTAAAATAAATTTGATACCCCATAAAAATAGAATCCTCCCAATAATGTTGTCCGCGATAATCAAACCCTTCCAGCATCTTAAATCGGGCACTGGATAACTCTTTTCCTACACATGGGTTATAATTTGGACATTCGGGGTTTTTAGGATCTTCACACTTTTTACATGCCCCAAGTAAAACAAAACCCGAAACCACTATTAATGATATTAATTTCAAAATGTAATTTGAATATTTATTTCTCATCTTGTAAAGAATTAACTTGCCATTGCAATCCGTTGTAAGGAATATAAATCTGATTACCTTGTATAGGTGACCAATCAAAACCAGTATTCACAAAACTACCAGCATAAGGTCCAGTAGGATACCACATTCCCCATTCCTCGTTAATCGGGTTAAGTGGATTCGTACTAATTTTTCTTATGGGTGTATTACATGCATCTGTTTTTTCTTGCGCAAACAAGCGCACGTTGAGAATTAACAATAAACTCAATAAAAATATGATTATTTTTTTCATTTCAATAGTTTTAAGTACATATTAAGGTAGTTTTCGTCCCTTAAAAGTATGCCAATCGGTATCTGGAAAATCACTTGAACTAAAATTACGGTATTTCATTATAACAGTACCATTATCCAATACTTCAATTCCTCCTTCCATATTACCCGTTATTAAGCCTCCAGAGTTAACACCCAAAAGAACTCCATAAGGATCCACTTTGTTTAAAAAAGGTAAGGCGCTTGAAATGGTGTCACCTAAATTATGAAAGTTAACCGTCAAGTAAAAATTCTTCCAAATATTATCCACAAAATCATCTACTATTTCACCACTTTTATAATCACAAATATAAAAACCCTTATCAAAACTATCAATCTCATTATCTATTACCCCTCTAAAACTGCCATAGGTTCCAAGCTCATCCCATCGTTTTATCAGATAAAAAGACTGGGCTACGGAATCATACCCGTCATCATTTGGAAAACAAATAGTATCCGGTTCATAACGAATTACGTGCCTAATAGTAATCGTGGCTGGCCTCGGTACACCATCATATCTCCTACTGGGAGGGTTTTGAGTATGAAAAACTTCAGAACCCACGTACCATGTATGTTGATATTTTTGACCATCCAATTCAGACGTTAAATAAACATACGCACCTCGAAACACACTATCTACCCAAAATGTATCGTAAACACTAAATCCATCCAACATTTTAAAGCTGGCACTGGGTAATTTCTTTTCATAGCACGGGTCATAATTTGGACATTCAGGATTAGTTTTATCAGAACAAACAGGCCGTTGTTCTTTTTTGCAAGATGCAATAAAGACAAAAAAAGAAACCACAGTTATTCCTAATAAATTAAATAAAATATTGGATCCCTTATTTTTCATAACTCAACGTATTAACCTGTTTTTGTAATTCAATTAGGTGTAAAGTTAGTTCAGACTGGTTATTTATATTATTCAACAATAATTTTAACACTGTAAACGCTATCTTTTGAATTAACCTTTACAATATATAGTCCTGAAATTAAACCCCTTGCATCAATATTTTTTGGCAAATTCCCAAATAAATAACCATTAAAAACAGACCTGCCCTGATAATCTACAATCTCCATTGTAAATCTCTCTGTTGAATTATCCAGAAACTTCATCAATACATTAAATGAACCTCTATTTGGATTAGGATACACTTGGAGTACATTACTAATTAAATCAGTTTTCTTCTCAAAAAAATTATCCAACTTGAAATTTATTGATTCGGGCAATTCAATTTGATGAAGTTTCGATATCATCTTTTGTTCAGAGGATGTTAAACCCAATTTATTTTCATTACAAGACCCAGTCTTAGCAACAAATTCCGCCCCACTTTCAACATCAAAACCTAAACCAAGGATTACTTGATTTCGTGCTATAAACTCATAATTAGCACCTGAATAAATACGAATTCCTTGATCAGTAACAATTTTATCTTTTGAATTAATAATAATTTTATTCTCACTTTGATAATGATTTGCAGGGAAATATTCACCTGATACACCAGTAGCACCAGGTAGAATTAAATTATCATAACAAGTAATTTTCCTTTCATCCAATCCAATAATATCAACCCATAATTCGTTCGATGGGTTAAGAGTATTCTTAATCTTATTTTTAGAATAATTTGCATGCAATTTTCCATAAAATTCCAATACTGGTAATTCGCAATTACTAAGGCCCCCAGATAAGACTCCAATATTATCATTATTTATATTAAATAGCCCTGAACCAGACGAGCCTGGCTCCAAGATTCCATAATTAAAAAGAGGAACATTCAACCAAGGGTTATCAACATAGTTACAAATTACTGACGTTGAAGTGGAATTACCCCAAATCCAACCAAACAGCACATCAACGACAGTTGTTACCGTATAACAACCTGTAGCAATAGGAGATTCGAGCCACAAAATATGATTAACTCCACTTATTTTCTTTATATCACCTCTAGGGTGATGGATCGCAGCATATTTTGATGGGAAATTTTGAGCATCTGTCCCAAAACCAACTGATGTACCCATATAAAACCTACTAGGGTTCCACCCAGCAAAAGTGACATTGAAATGTACCGGTACAGGAGTTAATATTTCTATTAATGCCATATCACCCCATAAATAATCAGCTACTAAACGAAGCTTTGTTTTATGATTATATTCATATCCATCGCCAACAACATCGTCACTTTGTTCCTTAATACCCCCTCTATTTCTTGAGGCGGTTGAAGCATTAAACCCATCTGGGCTCTGGTAATTAAAATGGACTGTATGCATCTTTTCAAAATCTATGTTTTCAATACAGTGTCTAGCAGTTAAAACATAGTAACCCAAATTATTATCAGCAGTATTTCTGTTAATTAAGGTTCCAGAACATGCCCCTTCAATAGTAAGTTTTACGGTTGCACTTATTATTCCCTCTCTTCCATAATTTACATAATTAGGGTCATATACATTTACTTCACAATCACCTGCAAGACCAAATTTTTGTGCAACACCACTTATTGAACCTAGTCCAACAAGAATAATCAGTAGGATTCCCTTCATTTTGAAACAAATTTATTTAAATAAAACGTGTCTAATTTATTATACGACACGTACTGAATTAAACCGAATTCAGGTGCAAACCAATACATACTATCGTAAACAGTAACCTCATAAAAGGTATATTTAGGATCACCACGTAGTTGAAAAGGTTGCATAACATTGCATTCTACATTGGGACAGGTTAATGCTGTATCACCCTTTCTGAATTTATAAACTATTCCTCCACCTTCACTAAAAAGAAAATGTGCACTACCAATTTCACAATTACCTAAATTCCCAATAGATACTTTCACATTGCCATGGTTGAGGTACTCATTTTCTAAATTAAAAGTAATATCATTCCATTCAATACATGGCTCTTTAGTATTCTTATGATATCTATTTTCAAAATTTATTATGTACACACTATCTACTTTACTAGAGTCTTGGTTATAATAAATCCAATACGCCCCTTCTTTGTACATATCAAAATAATTTCTACCTACTAGAGCCAATTCACAGTATGCGGTATTTCTGCAACGTTCACAGCTATATAACAAAACAAATGTAAATAGCACACATATTGACATTATTCTTTTCATTGTATTATATTTATTGAATTAAAAAAAACATTCTTAAACTCCACACCACGCTCTAAATCGCTTTCTGCACTGGTAACGGTAAAAGACATAAAACGACCTTCATATAGATAATACCTAACAAATGTAAAATACGGCTCATTAGAAGCTAATGTCAAATACTTAATACCTAAACTTATACCCTTTACTTCATTTGTAGTTATTTGCACCAACTCGGTCAACTCACTATTCGTTGCTAAAAGAAAAATACTGGCAATAGCTCTCAAAGTATCATTCTCCTCTTTATTCAGCGCCTCTAAAAAAACTGGTTCATCAGGATTAAATCTGGCATCCTTAAACAAATGAACTTGTAATGATAACAATGTATCCACCTCACAACCAAACAATACCGTTTCTAATGTATCAATAATAAGAGGTTCTAATGGTAATTGGAAGGTAAAGCCACCTCGATTATGCTCATTCCAACTACTACCTCCTTGTGCCATAATTTGGTTAGAAATGCAAAGGATAATTATTATAAAATGTAATTTTTTGGTTAAAAAACTCATAATCTATATTTTATCTAAAATAATAATTTGGGGTTCTATTTTACTAGGCCATTCACCTGTTTTTGCAATTCAATTAGGTGTAAAGTTAGTTCTTCAATTTTTTGAAGAAGAATAGCATTCATTTCTGCCAATTCTATTCCATCTTCTTGAACCTCTTTTGCTGACGGAACTCCTGGCAGGTGCTTATTCGCAAGAATATATTTTTCGGTTAGTTTAAGACTCATTAAGTCGTAATTGGTTTCAAACACATAATCAGGCCAAGTGGAATAGGCATCTACTTTTACTGTTGTAGCTCTAATACCACCTTCTACATACAAATCATAATTGCTATTAATAACACTTACATCGCTTGCAGGACCACCTATTCTAACAGGCATAGAGAAATGTGCTTGTCCATTATTTTGCATATTAAAAAACTCTAGGGTGTTGGGGGCGTTACTCATGGTAGAATTTGAATTAGCACGTATTACGAATGTGCGCTGTTCTCCTGTTAACCCCCATGTATCTTTAAACGTGATGTCGGTACGGGTAGTACTTGGGTCTTTATATAGTTCTAAACCGGTAGAACCCACTTTAAATAAAGAGTTTTTATTTAAAACACTTAGTCCATTTAATGTCGTATTACTTTTATTACGCACCACATGAAATTCGCCATTGGTGTTACCAAACATCACAATTCCGGCACCTTGCCATGCGCCACTTCCTTGTTCTTTCATTCCTAATGAAAACACATAACCTTGGGTATTATCAGGGGTGGTAGCTGAACCATATTCGCCATACTCCCCTACTTTGAATCGGGTAAAAACTTTCACATAGGTACTCGATAACTTAAACGATTCCAATGAATTTGTATTTTGCGAAGTAAAATATGAAAAGGTTAAGGAACTTTGCCCATTTGACGATAAATCCCAGAAACTAGTGGAGAGTGGTATCGCGTTTGGGTTCGTGGACTGAAATCTAATTAAAGGCAAATAAGTCATTATCCCACTCATATTTAGGACTGAAAAATCTTTAATATGCAAACTAGCTTGGGGATTATTTATACCAATACCCACCCTTGAACCTGAAATGGCGTTATTGCCGCTAGAATACAACTGAGCGTTTACTTTAATTGAACATAACCCCAGTAAAACTAGAGAGAGAGAGAGAGAGAGAGAGAGAGAGAGTATTTAGTCTCATTTTAAATAAATTAAGTTAATTAATAAAAAAGTTGAAAAGAGGATTGCAATTGTGAACCTTAATTTCGACTCAAATGTAACTCACTGATTACAAATCAACAATAGCAAAATATACCATTTTATTAAACTATTTAGTCAAAATCATTAAATATTTGGTCAAATAATAAAAGTATTGTTTTATTCCTAAATTCAATTCATTAAATTAAAGCTAAACCTCGAATAAAATTTGATAATGGTGTTTTTGAGTAGGTTCTTTGGATAAGATTGCAAAAGCAACTTTGCCAAAGTTTTTCAATGCAATCCTCCTATTCAACCAGAAAATAGGCAAATCAATTCTTTTTGGCAACTAACAAAAACAGCGGATAATCGCGCATTTCGCCACCCCGTTCTGCGGTCACGGTATAGGCAATTTGATAGCTTACCAATGCGAACCCATTGATCTGGATTTTACGTTCCAAATCTTCTTTAGCAAAACCTAAATGTCCATCAAATTCGAAATTATGAAAAGAGCCGTCTTCGGCTACCAAATCAATCAAAACGATATGTCCACCGGGATTCAATACCTCCTGAAACTTATTCAAAATTCCATTGGTATCATCCACGTGGTGCAAGGTCATGGCGGTGTATATTAAATCAAATTTATGTTCCGGTAAGCCATCCTTCATCAAGTCGTATTGGATGGGATGAAAATGCACGATATCCAAATTTTCACATTTATCATCCACTTCCTTAATCATCGCTCCGGATTCATCCATCAGCGTAATATCCTCTAAATCTTTGGCCAAGGCAAAGCTTAACAACCCTGTGCCAGAGCCATATTCCATTGCCATTTCCACTTGAGACAAATCAATTTGATTTCGAATTATTTTCGCAAAAATAGCCGCACGTTCAGCGCGTTCTGGATTTTCATTCCATGTAGCCGCTTTGTCATCAAACTCACTCATACGCTTGTTTTTTACATGATAAAAAACGGTCCATTTTCCGGATTATTTAAATCCAATTCAAACTCTTTTCCTATCATTTGATTTAAGTTCATTTCAATCGTTTTTGCAATAGTGGTCACCGGAGTATCCGTTTTATTCCCGTTAAATGGGTTTTGCAAATTGATAGCCGTTTTCTCTAATAAAAAGAATGGGATACTAATCACAATTAGAAGTGGTGCTACCATATATCCCATATAATCTGTCATTCCCAAGGGCAACAAGAGTAAAAATAAGTACAGTAAAAATTCCACCAAAATGGTGTAAGTCACCGGAAAAATAGTGCTTTTAATACGTTCTGCTTTTCCCATTGCATCAGTAAGCCTAGAAATAGTATTATCTATTTGAATGGTTTCAAATCCAGAAACCCAGCCATTATTAACCGATTCTTTAAGTCGCTTGGCGTGAAGTTTAAGAATGGCATTAGGAATATTAGTTTCCTTCGAAATAGCCCTAATATCTTCCTTGCTCAAACTCTTTTCTGCCTTTTCTAAGGCGTTTAATCCTCGTAAAGATTTCCCTAGCGAAAATGCAAACGCAATTTGAGTATTCGCGAAATCTTCATGCATTTTCGATGTTCCATTGCTATCCGTATCCGACTTTACAAAAGTTATGACCTGACGTACAAGCGTACGAGAATCATTTACAATCTCTCCCCAAATTTTACGCGCTTCCCACCATCTATCATACGATTGAGCAATTCTAAAACCCAAAATCAATGAAATTGCTGAACCCAGAAAAGTAGGGATTGCAATAGGAATAGACATGTGTTGCAATTCTACCACATCATGCAAAATCACAATCCCGATAGCGTAAACAGTAACAATAAATAGCTCCATTTTTATTTTACCCAAGGAATATCGAATGGGTATTTTATTATCTAATAACATAAGCGTATTACTTGGTCTCGTTCCATGGTTTAAACAGATTTTCCTGATCAGATCTACTTTTAGGAATTTCTCTTAATGGCTCCACTTCCTTAAGGTTTTCTCGACTACTTGCAGCCAGTTTTTGGTAAAGCAACGTACCATCCGTTTTCCAGCCCAGCATTTTATCGGATACTTCTTTTACAATTTTGGCAGGATTACCCACCGCCACACTTCTAGCTGGAATTTCTTTTCCTGCTGGCACAAAACACAAGGCGCCAATCACACATTCATCTCCTATTTGGGCATCATCCATCAAAACGGCATTCATACCAATAAGTGTGTTTTTACCCACATTAGCCCCATGCACAATCGCACCATGACCAATATGCGCCATTTCTTTAAGCACCACCGTTTTTCCTGGAAACATATGAATGATGCAATTCTCTTGCACATTGCAACCATCTTCAATAATTATCTTGCCGATATCGCCTCGAATAGCCGCTCCTGAACCCACAAAAACATGGGCGCCAATTTGCACGTTTCCAATTACGGATGCTAGCGGATGAATAAATGCTGTTTCATGTATTACGGGAATGTATCCCTCAAATTCGTATATCATTTTTTATTTTATTGATGCTAGAGCCTATTTTCTATATCCATACATTGATGGAGAATTTTCACTAACTGAACATGCCAGTTAAGTAGGTTTGTTATGCCAATTTAAAGCTTAACATTAAACTTTTCCTTCCCAATCAATAAATCCCAAAACATTATAAAATCGGAAGCCAATGAGTAAAAGGGATATTGAAATGTGGCTGGTTTATTCTTCTCAAAAAAGAAGTGACCCACCCACGCAAAAGAATAGCCAATTACCGGCAATAACCACAACAAGGCATAATTACCTAAATAAAAGGCTACACCCAGCAGCACAAAAAGTAAAGACGTTCCCGTAAAATGGAGCACCCTACAGACGGGGTGCAAATGCTCCGTCAAATAGTAGGGGTAAAACTCCTTTAAACTGGTATATTTAGGGTTATTCCCCATAAATGCGTTTAATTTCTTCTTGATGTTTTGCTAAAATCACTTTACGTTTCAATTTCAAAGTTGGAGTCATTTCCTCATTTTCAACCGTCCACATATCCTTACATAACTCCATTTTCTTTGGAATTTCCCATTTACCCAAATCTTTTGTTATTTTGGATACATCTTTCCAAATACGGTCCACTACTTGGGAACAATTGACCACGTCATCATTAGAATTGCAAACTATATTATGACGTTTACACCATTCGGTAACAAAATCAAATGCAGGAACAACTAATACCGCAGGGTGTTTCCGGTTTTCACCAATTACCATGGCTTGTTCAATAAAACGTGATTCTTTCAACATGTTTTCAATCAACTGAGGGGCGATATATTTACCACCAGAGGTCTTGAACATTTCTTTTTTACGGTCCGTTATTTTCAAGAAATCTTTATTCTTTCCAGCCATCACGCCAATATCACCGGTATGAAACCAACCGTCTTCAGTTAACACTTCTTTCGTTTTTTCTGGGTCTTTATAATAGCCCATCATCACGTTCGGTCCTTTACAAAGAATTTCGCCATCATCGCCAAATTTAACAGTAACATCATCAATGACGCGTCCTACTGTACCAATCATTAAGCCTTCATTATCCAACTCATTTACTGAAATTACTGGAGAGGTTTCCGTTAAACCATACCCTTCAAAAATTGGAATCTGAGCGGCTGTAAAAATTCGAGCTAATCGCGGTTGTAAGGCAGCACTACCCGAAGCAATCGCCACTACTTTTCCACCCAAAGCTTCTCTCCATTTACTAAAAATCAATTTATTGGCTATTCCAAGTTTCCATTCGTAAAAGGCACCATTTTGTCCGTTTGGCTCCCATTGCTCTCCGAGACCTACGGCCCAGAAAAACAGCATCTTTTTAATTCCGGTTTGTTCCTGTCCTTTAGCAATAATTTTATCAAATACCTTTTCTAATAAACGTGGTACTGCTGAGAAAACTTCCGGCTGAATTTCTTTAATATTTTCACCAATCGTTTCCATGCTTTCCGCAAAATAAACGCTGGTACTTTCTTTCATATATACATAGCAAAGCGTACGCTCATAAATGTGACAAATAGGTAAAAACGAAACCGATTTATGCCCTGGAGCGGCCGGAAATCGAACACCTGCACCATGCACATTACTCAAAATATTATTATGAGAAAGCATCACTCCCTTTGGTCTCCCCGTTGTTCCAGAAGTATAAATAATGGAAGCCATATCCCCATTTTTCACTCCGTCCATTAATGTTTGAACCTCGCTTTGAGCTACCCCATCAGCTTGTTTCATAATCGCTGTCCAGTGTTCTTCTCCTTTTATTTTGTTAAAGGTAAAAACGCGTTCCAGATTTGGCGTATTTCCTTTTACCTGATGTACTTTGGCTAAAATATCCTCCGCAGAAACAACTACTATTTTAATTTCCGAATGATTAAAAATATACTCGTAATCATCCGCAGAAATTGTAGGATAAATGGGTACGTTAATCGCACCAATTTGTAAAATCCCGATATCCATTATGTGCCACTCAAAACGGTTATTCGATATCATTCCTACCTTATCACCCGGTTTTATTCCCATCGCAAGGAGGCCTCTACTCACCAAATTAGCTTGATCTACCAATTCTTGACTAGATACACCTATCCATTTACCATCAATCTTTGACGAAAAACTGCGATCCAAAGGATGCCTTTCTAATTGATAATAAGGTAAGTCGAACAATCTTTTTAATTCAATGCTCATAATATTTTCTAGATTTTAAAATAACAGGTCACTAAAATAGGTAAATTTGGAGAAATATTTACGAATTAAAATATCTTAAATTACCCATGTTTACAGCATGGATTCCTACTGTATTAATAGTTTAAGCTCATTTATACGGTAAGAAATTGAATTCCTGTTCACCACAATATGAATGGGCATTTCTCCTAGGTAATTAAAACACAAATTTGAATTATTATGAAATTGCATACCAAACTTACGGAATTACTCGATATTGATTTTCCAATGATTATGGCGCCCATGTTTTTAGTGTCTAATCAAGAAATGATGAAAGCTGGGATTGACGGGGGTATTGCCGCAACATTTCCAACATTAAATTATCGTACCGAGGAAGAATTGGCTGCTACCATCCAATCATTAAATGTATATAGAGAAGGGAAATCGGGCACTTTTGGGGTCAACCTAATTGCACAGCGTTCTAATCCATATTTCGAAAAGCATTTGCAAGTTTGTGTAGATAACAGAGTGCCGTTTTACATCACTTCTTTAGGTAGTCCCAAATTGGTGATAGAAAAAGCTCACGCCTACGGGGCAAAAGTATTTTGTGATGTCGTAAACCTAGAACACGCCCAAAAAGTTTTTGATTTGGGGTGTGATGGATTTATTGCCGTAGGCCAAGGAGCAGGGGGACACTCAGGACCTAATCCACTGCAAATATTGGTACGTGCATTAAAGGATAAATTTGATATTCCCGTAATTGCTGCAGGAGGAATTGCCGATGGTTGGGGAATCGCATCCATGCTCGCACTGGGAGCGGAGGGCGTTTCAGTTGGAACAAAGTTCATAGCTACTCCCGAAGCTGGTGTAAATCAAGAATACAAAGATGCCATTGTCAATGCAGGAATGAACGATATTGTAATGTCGAATAAAATATCAGGTTCTTGGGCTACTGTAATTAATACGCCTTACGCAAAAAAAATTGGGTACAAACAAAACTTTTTTGAGCGCTTACTATCTAATAATAGTACTACCAAAAAATACTTTAAAATGTGGGTGCAATATTCCGGAATGAAAAAGCTAGAAAGTTCTGTAAAACCTGGAAATTATAAAACCTTATGGATTGCAGGAAAATCATCCGAATTGGTGACTAAAATAGAGCCTATTTCAGAAGTAATCGCTCAATTTAAAAGTGAACTTAATGAGGCTTTTAAGGATATGGACAACATGAGACTTCCGGCAAATTTAAAGCTATAAATTAGGTAATGTAGACGCATAATCAATGACACAACAGGTACCATAATCACTATGGTAGCCCATTGATACACCAGCGTAATTAAAACGGGCATTTAATATCGTCTTTCGATGTCCTAAGCTAGGCACATCCAAATCTATCAATAGCTCAATTACATTCTCGAAAGCTGATTGATATCCAAACCCGATATTTTCAGCCATACCGAAATAATTATAACGAATGTTTTCTGTTCGTTTCGTAAACGTATGATGCCTTGAACCCGTATGACTTACTATACCATGCTCTCCTATATCCACTCTATGCCTTTGAGCCATTGATGCCAAATCTTTTTTAATACCGATTTTCACTACTGGTTTAGCTTTTTTCAAATCCCGAATCAACGACCTCACATACTTATGGTTCGTCCTTTCATAATAAGCTACATAAGGTAGCAATATGCTTTGCAAATAAGTTTGAGGTTCCAATCGAACCAAGTTCATATAAAAAACCACATCCTGTTCTGCTGCCGACATGAAACTACTATCTAATCCTGAACGAGAGTCTCGCAATGTCTGTTCCGAAAACTGGGTTAAGTCAGGGATAAACCGGTTTTGACTAATCCCTAAGATTGGGATTATCAACATATAAATCAAAAGAAACCCCTGCTGTATCATGAAGATTCTAAACGTAGTAAATCACAAATTATTTTGGGGTAATCAAGAATCCGAAGCCACCTACGCTAAGATTGTATAGAGGTAAAAAAATTTCAAATTGGATAGCAAAACCCTTTGAAAATAAAAATGAATTGAAAACTCTTCAATTCAAACTCCCAGAAGAGAAAAACACATACATTCAACTAGTGTTTTTGGTAATTCCCCTACCACCACAGTTCGATATTTTACAAACGAAAAAAGCCACCTTCATATCAAATGAAGGTGGCTTTTATTCTGTGGGCAATGAGGGATTCGAACCCCCGACCCCCTCGGTGTAAACGAGGTGCTCTGAACCAGCTGAGCTAATTGCCCGATTTTGTATTTGAGTTTTTCAACTCGCTTTTCCCATTCGTTTTGCGATTGGGAGTGCAAATATACACCAACAATTTAACCTACAAAGCTTTTCTGAAAATAAATTATAGCGCATCTGCAACCACAAAAGTACTTCCGCCAATGTACACCATGTCATCTTCTTGAGAATCAGCTATAGCGCACTCCTTAGCCTCTTTTACAGAGGCAAAAACTTTATATAAAAAATTTGTATTATCGAATATTTCCTGTAATTTACTTACCGGTAGCGCGCGTGGAATACTAGGAGCGCATAAATAATACTCAGCATCTTTGGGTAGCAGCGCTAAAACCGCACTGACATCCTTATCATTTACCATACCAAATACTATTCTAAGCTTGTTGAAATTCGTTTGCTCCACTTGTTTCATAGTGTAAGTCAAACCCTCCTTATTGTGGGCCGTATCTGCAACTACTAACGGGTTTTGACTTAAGATTTCCCATCGACCCCTTAACCCCGTATTTCGAACCATTTGATCCAACCCTTTTACAATATGGTTATTGCTTATTTCAAATCCATAAGCACGCAGTTCTTTTATTGCAATTGCGGCAGTTTGCGCATTCTTTTTCTGATAATTAACTAATCCGTTACTTGCAATCAGTTCAGGCTGTTGATCAGCAAAAACAATAGAACAATGCAGGCTGGCTGCAATATCTTTAAAAATAAAACTTACCTCTTCTTGCGTTTCACCAATGACCACTGGAATTTCACTTTTTATTATACCCGCTTTTTCTATGGCCACTTTAGGTAAAGTCTCTCCCAAAAACTGCGTGTGATCCAGGCCAATGTTAGTGATAACTGAAACCAGCGGCTTGATTACATTGGTCGAATCCAAACGCCCACCCAATCCCGTCTCTATAACGGCAATATCCACTTGTTCAGAAGCAAAATAGTCAAACGCTAACCCAACAGTCCATTCAAAAAAAGAGGGTTGAATAGACCCTAATAACTCACTTTTTTCGCGAACAAAATCGACCACACTCTGTTCTGGAATCATTTTCCCATTAATTTTTACTCTCTCCCTAAAATCAACCAAATGAGGGGACGTATATAGACCCACGGTATAACCAGCTTCCTGTAAAATAGAGGCAATAAAATGAGAGGTCGACCCTTTACCATTGGTTCCCGCGATATGAATCGACTTAAAATTTCGCTCTGGGTTACCTAGTTTCTCACAAAGCTGTAAAGTGTTAGATAAATCCGCTTTATACGCAGCCTTACCTTCACGTTGATACATTGGTAATTGTGAAAATAAAAAATCAACGGTTTCTTGATATGTCATTCAGCTAAATTTATACTTAATTAAAGAAATGCAATGTACGGTATTTTGAGAAAAGCGAATCACTTTCCAACTTCACCCTTAGGTTAAATAAGCAAGAAATATTTAGTGAATTTGAAAATCGTAAATGATTTTCCCTCTTTGCTCAATTGGCGCACCGTTCTTCGCTTGCCACTTGGTTTTATAGGCCGCTTGAATGGCTCTTTGCGTAAGACATTCTGCCGTATTAGTAGTTCCTTTTCCTACGGATGCGTAAACCACTTTTCCGTCACGGTTTACCTTAATATCTATTACCACTTTACCTTCTTCCTGACATTCATAACTTGGTTTCGGCTTAGTTAATGCAGCTCTTCCACCCAACGAATAATTTCCGTCTCCTTGACCTCCACCGGTATAGCCTCCATCAGGGCCGCCATCTGTTTGCCCCTTGTCGCCAGGAACGTCATCTGGACCATCGCCACCACCACCTGTATTTGATGGATTATTCATTTTTTCCGCTAAAGCGGCTAACTTTTTTCTTTGCTCTTCTTGTTTTGCTTTTTTTATTGCTTCGGCCTCCGCAGCTTTCTCTGCTTCAATTTCCTCGGGAGTCTTTTCTTTCGGAACCTCTATAGCATCCTCCACATCCTGGGTAACCACATCTTGATTAGATTTCACCGCCTCTGTTTCCACCGGTGGCACCACTTCTGTTTCCGGTTCCGGCTGTGGTTCTTTATCTGGCGTTTCTGCCACAGGTTGGTTATCTCCACTTCCCATTTCGGTTGTACCAAAATTAACAGTTAATCCAGTTTCAGGAATGGGAACTTGATGCGTTAAACCGTAAAATAAAAACAAAGCCAATAGAATCAAGTGAAACAATATTGTTCCAATGAGCCCCTCTCTTTTTTCTCTTTCTTTTGGTAATGCAAACATTTATTTCGCTCGTGTGGCAAGCACCATTTGATATTTATTCCGATTCGCTATTTCCATTACGGCTACCACGTATTGTACATCTACGGTCTCTTCAGGACGTAACAAAAAACCAGGTTTTTCTTCTCCTTCCAACATTGATTGTAAGGTACGTTCTAACTGGTCAAATTTAACTTCTCGTTGCCCTACAAAATACTTTACATCTTTTGTTATGGATACAGAAACTTGATTCTTTTTGGTGGTACGCGTACTCCCTTTCGGTAGTAGCACATCCACCCCATTAGGACTTATCATGGTAGATGCAATAATGAAAAACACCAGCAACAAGAAAACAATATCCGTCATAGACGACATATTGAATTCTGGACTCACTTTATTTCTTCCTTTTACTGCCATCCTTATGCTGGTTCTTGTAACATATCAATAAATCGCACAGACAATTCATCCATTTTATAGGCCACATTATCTATTTTTCCTACTAAAATATTATATGCCAAATAGGCAATAATACCAATTACTAATCCTGCAGCCGTGGTAACCATGGCTTGCATAATTCCACCGGCTAATTGGTTTAATTCCACCGCATTTCCAGAAGTGTTCATTTGGTGAAACGCAGCCATCATACCGATAACAGTACCCAGAAATCCAATCATTGGTGCTGCACCTGCAATTGTAGCTTCCATTGATAAAGACTGTTCTAATTTAGTAATTTCCAACTTCCCTTCATTTTCAATAGCCAAACTAATATCCGCCATAGGTTTACCTACCCGCATCAACCCTTTTTCAATCATCCTCGAATAAGGATTGTTTACTTCTTTGCATACTTGCCTAGCCTCTTGAATTTCTCCTTTTAGCACTAGCCCCTTTACCTTTTCCATAAAAGTCGTATCCCCTTTAACCACTCTGGCTACCGATAGAAATCGCTCAACGAAAATATACACCGCTACAATGGAAAGAATTCCAAGCGGAATCATGATATACCAACCTCCACCTATCAAAAGGCTCATGATTGATAAGGTCTCTTCGTGCGGAATTTCTTCCACTCCATCTACACCTGAGGTGATTTGTAAAAACAATCCGTAATTCATAATTTGAGAATATTGATTTTGATAACGATAATAATTTTATAATAGTGTGTTTTCTAAATAATAGAATAGGGCTCCCGCTAAATATCCCGATAAAGCCAATAAACTAATTTTCTTAAGATACCACATGAAATCGATTTTTAAAATACCCATTACGGCAACACCTGCAGCAGAACCTATAATTAACGCACTACCTCCTGTTCCGGCACAATACGCTAAGAATTCCCAAAATGGGTGATCGGCTGGATAGGATAAACCAGGAACAAAATCAGCTACTTCATACATTCCCATTGCACCTGCAACCAATGGCACATTATCTACCACTGAGGACAATAATCCTATAACTATATTGATAGCATATATATTTCCACTAAATGTCACTTCTAACGACTTTGCAACATCCAATAACTGCCCCGCACTTGACAAGGCTCCAACTGCCAATAAAATTCCTAAAAAGAACATTACAGATGGGGTATCTACCTTTCTAATCACACCTACTACCGACAGTCTTGATTTCGCTTTTATACTTTTCTTTTTATGCAGAATTTCAGTCACAGCCCACATTAAACCTAAACCAAACATCACGCCCATAAATGGAGGTAAATGGGTTACGGTTTTATATACCGGCACAAATAACAAACTACCTACTCCTAAAAAGAATACCAAATTTCGTTCCCCATCGGTAGTTATCCTTACATCATCCCCTTCCAAAGCTTCCGGTCTTTGAACCTCTCCTTTAAGTGTAAAACTTAAGATACCAAGTGGCACAAACAAAGCAATTAAGGATGGAAGAAAGATTCCAGTAACAATATGCGAAGCGGTAATATTACCACCAATCCACAACATGATGGTCGTTACATCTCCAATTGGAGACCACGCCCCACCTGCATTTGCAGCCACAATAACGAGACCAGCAAATAACCATAAATCCTGTTTATCTTTAATCAGTTTCTTTAACAATGCAGACATTACAATAGCAGTCGTTAAATTATCTAAGGCGGCAGAGAAAAAGAAAGTAATCAAACTTAGTACCCATAATAATTTCACCTTATTTGCAGTCTTAATCTTATCGGTAATAACCGCAAATCCATCATGTGCATCAATCACCTCAACAATGGTCATTGCCCCTAAAAGGAAAAATAAAATCTCAGCTATTTCCACTACATGATGAGACAGTTCATACCCAATAAAATGACTGGCCACCTCATGAACGGTTGAGCCACTCGCTAGCGCTTCCTCTTCATGACCAACCAAATACTCTCCAAAATGTTTCAAATACCCTTCGGATCCAGCAAACAAATCCGCTAAACTAGAGGAATAATCTATTCCTAGAATGCTATCCGCACCGAAAACAAAAACGGTCCATACTAATATTCCCGTAAGTAAAGCAGATGCTCCCTTATCAATATGAATGTTATGTTCTAACGCTATGGCTAAATAGCCCACAACGAAAATTATGATCATTAAAGTGTACATATTCCAACTGTAATTTTAAGTAAATTATTATTTTTCAAATTTGCATCAAAAAAACACTAATTACGTTACCTCAAAGATAACTTTCGACTCATTTTTAGTATGATTTTCAACAATACTTGTTAACACCCTTTTATTAAAATAAAAATCAGCCTTAACTTACTGATTTAATAGGCATACGGAATATTTCTCCCGCACAATGATCTATTGAAGCCCCGGTTACTGATTTCAAAATATTGTTTTCGTTTCGCATGCGTAACACACCTAAAAAAGCAAAAACCATGGCTTCTTTAAACTCCGTAATATCCTTACCTAAAATGGAAAAATTAGCCCTAGAGTTTGCCCTAATCCGTTCCATTAAAAACGTGTTAAATGCACCCCCACCAGAAACCAAAACATGGTTTAATGAAGGGACATCCAACCCTTTAGATATCTGTATAGCTACATGCTCCACCATCGTTCGGAGCACATCCTGTATTACATATTCATTTTTAATTAAAGGATAGACCTCTGCTTCCACCCACTCAATCCCAAGCGATTTTGGAATTGAAGCAGCATAATAATGTAGCTGATTTAAGGCCATTAGAAAACCCGAAATTATTTCCCCTTTTCTGGCCAAATCTCCACTTTCATCATATTTAAGTCCAATTTTTTGAGTCATATAGTTCATCATGATATTAACAGGGCAAATATCAAATGCTAATCTTTGGTTTTGTTTATCAAAAGAAACATTGACAAAACCACCCAAATTTACACAGGCATCAAACTCCGAAAACAATAATTTATCGCCAATTGGAACCAATGGTGCTCCTTGACCTCCCAATTTCACATCCTGAACTCTAAAATCACATACAACCGTTTTTCCAGTATGTTTACTAATTTCTTCGCCATTACCTATCTGAACAGTAATCCCCTTAGCAGGTTGGTGATGAACCGTATGACCATGACTTGCTATAAAATCTACTTCAAAGATTTTTTCCTTCCGAATAAAATTATTCACCTGCTGCCCAAGATAAACCCCATAGGTTAAATCCAATTCAGCTAAATCTTTTTTTGATAACTGCCGGGCATTATTTAGATGCTTTAACCACTTTTTGCTGTACGGAATCGTTTCAGAATGAATGATTTTAAAATCCCATTTCTGCATTTTGAATACGAACTCACAATAGGCCAAATCTAACCCATCCATAGAAGTCCCTGACATTAAACCGATAACCCTATATTTCATAGTCATTTTAGTTGATTTATCTCATAGGAATTATTCTTTAAGAATCGTACCTTCGCTGCCAAATTAGTTTAGAAATTATAATTACAAAATAATGGATTTTCAGTTAACAGAAGAGCAAATTGCAGTAAGAGATGCCGCACGTGATTTTGCCCAAAACGTTGTGGCAAAAACAGTTTTAGAAAGAGATGAAAACCAACGGTTTGGAGAGGACGAGATTCGTCAACTTGGAGAACTTGGTTTCATGGGAATGATGGTTGATCCAAAGTACGGAGGTAGTGGAATGGATACTATTTCCTACGTATTGGCAATGGAAGAAATCTCTAAGGTAGATGCTGCGATTTCTGTAGCCATGTCTGTTAACAATTCTTTAGTATGTTGGGGTCTTGAAAAGTACGGAACAGAAGAGCAAAAAATGAAATATTTGGTACCTCTTGCTTCTGGTCAAAAAATTGGCGCTTTCTGTCTTTCAGAACCGGAAGCAGGTTCTGATGCTACGTCTCAAAGAACAATGGCTGTTAAAGATGGCGACCATTATATTTTGAATGGTACCAAAAACTGGATTACTAATGGTAGTAGTGCTTCTACTTACATTGTAATTGCTCAAACTAAACCAGAATTAGGTCATAAAGGAATTAGCGCATTCATCGTAGAAAGAGGAATGGAAGGTTTTATTGTTGGAGCTAAAGAAAACAAATTAGGAATTCGTAGTTCTGATACGCATACCTTAATGTTTAACGATTGTAGAGTGCCCGCAGAAAACATTATTGGAGAAGAAGGATTTGGATTCAAATTCGCTATGATGATTTTAGAAGGTGGTAGAATTGGTATTGCTTCCCAAGCGTTGGGTATTGCATCAGGAGCCTTTGAAGCATCTGTAAAATACGCAAAAGAAAGAACCGCATTTGGGAAACCAATTGCCGAACACCAAGCCATAAGTTTTAAACTTGCAGACATGGCTACTTCTGTTGAAGCGGCACGTTTATTATGTTTACAAGCTGCTTACCTAAAAGATGAACACAAATCAATTACCAAAGCAGGCGCAATGGCAAAAGAATTTGCATCAAGAGTTGCTATGGAAGTAACCGTTGAGGCTGTTCAAGTTCATGGGGGATATGGATTCGTTAAAGAATACCATGTAGAAAGAATGATGCGTGATGCTAAAATCACCCAAATATACGAAGGCACATCTGAAATTCAAAAAATTGTTATTGGCCGATCTATTCTTAAATAAGAATTAAAATAATGGTTTAAGGCTTTCTAAACGCATTCCGCGTGAGCCTTTTAATAGAATTATCGCTCCTTCGGGGGCGATTTTTTTTATATATAATTCAGCATCCACTTTTTTTGGAAATATTTTCACCGCTGCCGATTGGGGTTGATTAGTGAGCGAATAATTTTCGCCAATCAAAATCAATGCGTCAAAATTCTTTGAGACAGCCAGTTCCGCCATATTCTGATGCTCTTCCTTGCTATAGGAACCAAGCTCAAACATATCGCCCAAAACCACCCATTTAGGCTTATCTGTATCCATGTCGGCAAAACTATTCACGGCTTCCTCTACAGATGACGGATTTGCATTATATGCATCCATAACAAGTGTATTTCTACCGGTTTTCACCACCTGAGAACGATTGTTGTCGGGTAGGTAATTCGATAAAGCATCCGAAATATCTGACAGATTAACCTTAAAGTATTTGCCAATGCAATAGGCTAGCTGAATGTTTTTGAAATTAAACTCCCCAAACAAATTGCTTTCTACTCGTTTTCCTAATTCATCCGTAAAAGCGACTAATGGGTTAGAGTCCTGATAGGTAACACAAGAAAAACCCTCTTTAATTCCATAGGTAACAACTTCTACATGGCTTGGAATCATGCTAGAAACGAGTTCATCCGATTTATCTACAAAAACGGTCCCGTTTTTTGTCTCTAAATAATCAAAAACTTCTTTTTTTGCTAAAATATTTTTTTCAAAAGACCCAAAACCTTCCAAATGATCCTTTCCCACATTGGTAACAAACCCAAAATCTGGTTGTGCAAATTCACATAACAAAGCCACTTCCCTAGGGTGATTATCACCCATTTCAATTAATGCAATATCATGCGCCTCTGAAACACTTAAAAGTGTTATCGGAACTCCAATATGATTATTTAAATTTCCATAGGTATAAGCCACGTTATACTTTTTGGATAACACCGCATTAATTAATTCCTTACTTGTGGTTTTACCATTAGACCCGGTGACCGCAATTACGGGAATATTTAATTTCGACCGATGAAATGTGGCAAGTTCTTGCAGCGTACCTAATACAGATTCTACTAAAATAGTTTGACCTTCCGTATGAAACTCTTCTTCATCTACAATTGCTGAAGCAGCACCTGCCTTAATAGCGTCCTGCGCAAATGTATTCCCATTAAAATTATCTCCTTTTAAGGCAAAAAACAAACATCCATCTTGAATGTTACGAGTGTCGGTAGAAACAACACCACTTTTTTTATACAGTCTGTAAATTTCTTCTATCATGTAATGCATATTACTTATTTCAAAAGTAGACTACAAAAAAAGCCATTCATCAATAGACAAATGGCTTTTTTAATAATGTTATTAAGATATGATTATCTAGAACCTAATCCTGTTGGAGAACCCATTCTATCCATTGCACATCTAAAACCGATATTATCGGTAGATAAGTCTTCATTTAAAAATCTTCTTGTTCCTGGGTGCAACCAATACGCTCTATCTTTCCAAGAGCCACCTTTATACACTCTAGAATGATCATTAACCAATGATTGAGTACCATACTCATACATTCCATTTGATTCAGGACCTTCCACTTCTGCTTCGCCCTTCCAAACGTTAGCATCATATTGGGTTTCAAAATCACCATCTAAATAATTGATGTTATCCGCTCTTCTATAATTACGTCTGTCTTTCGCATCTTCGGCTTCCACATCCTGGTGAATCATTCTACCCAAAGAATCCTTTTCAGCAATATAACCATCCTCATCACGAGCGATTTTTTGATAATCATTCCCTCTAAAAGATCTAAAGTCTGATGCATCTTCACTGGTAGTCGCACGATAAACGTCCATCACCCATTCATTCACATTTCCAGCCATGTTATATAAGCCATAATCGTTAGGCCAATATTGATATACTGGAGCAGTAATATCTGCATTATCATTTAAGGCTCCGGCAGTACCCATGTTATCACCACGTCCTCTTTTATAGTTAGCCAACATAGCACCCATGTACGCATCTTCTGGATTACGCATTGCATGTCCATTCCAAGGCCATTGTCTTCTTTCAATTACATTTTCTCCTAATGAATTTCCAATTAAACCATAAGCGGCATATTCCCATTCTGCTTCAGTAGGTAATCTATACTTTGGTAAAAGAATACCATCTTCCATTTTTACATTTCTGTAACCTGGACTATTTGGACCATCCCAATCTACTCCTTCGGTATTTCTATCCCCTTCATATTGTCCGTATAAATAAGCTTCTGTGTTAAAGTTATCATCCGAAACCTGATTTGGATTATGGTTATAAAAACCTTCACGAATCATAATTTGCTCATTCACACGATCGGTTCTCCATGCACAAAACTCAGTAGCCTGTTTCCATGAAACACCAACTACAGGATAATCTCTAGTGGCAGGATGACGTAAATAATAATCAACGTAAGGCTCATTATATGCTAACTTATCACGCCATACTAGTGTATCTGGCAATGCAGCTTCATATACCTCAGGATAATCATCTTGATAGATACGTTTAACCCAATATAAATATTCTAACCAATCAATATTTTTAACTTCGGTTTGGTCTATATAAAATGAAGATACAGAAACACGTCTTGGAGTATTTTCCCAATTGTTCATTACATCATCGGTAACTCTACCCATGGTGAATGTACCACCCTCAACCAACACTAAATTTGGTCCGGTTTCCTGCTCTACGAAGGGAGCTTTCTGGAAATCACCGTTATCTTTGTTGTCATAATCCCATCCTGTTACAGATGATTGCTCATAATTACACGAGCCAACTATCAAAGAAACAGTCACTAAAGCTAATATTGTCTTTTTCATCATCTTAATTTTATTCCGCTATAACGCTGTGGTAAAAATAATATTTTATCCTACATTACCAACTTGGGCATTGCAACGCTCTTACTTTTGCTCTTTTTGTGTGCCTTTTCAATTTAAAACCGAGTGAAATCTCATGCGCTCCACCAGTTGAACCATTCAAATTAGAAACGGTAATATCGTAACTATACCCGAATTTAAACTTATCGGTTTGTAACCCGATTAGTGCAATTAAAGCATCGCTATTTCTTGCATTAAATCTGTACCAAAGTCCTACGGTAAAAACACTCATTCTTCCGTACATACCCAAATTAAATTGAGAGGACTCACCCTGTTTCATATAAATAAAGGCTGGAGAAACAGACCCTTCATCTGGATGTCCTTTATCTAGTGCAAAAGTGGCACCCGCTTGAAAGGTATATCTTCTATATAAAGAAGCGTCACCTCCAAAAAAACTTTCTTTGGGTTGGGTAATATGATGCACTGCCCCACCAATGTACCAATCTTTACTATACAATAATAATCCTGAAGAAAAATCGGGTGCATTTACGCTAGCATCGCCAAATGGCTCATCTGTTTTATACACAAAACCATAACGTTCATCAATCATATCACCAAACGTGAGACCTGCCCAATCCAATGACTTTTGCCAATAGCCCGCTTGACCACCGAATTTCAACGAAACATCCCTGTTTATTTCTAAAGTATAAGCATAAGACAAAGAAGCACTAAATGTTTTAATAGTACCGTTTGCTGCATTATCTTGATAAACCTGTAATCCAACACCACCTTTAAGAAAATTTACATATTGATCTGCGGAAACACTATACGTAGTAAACCCGCCTGGCAATTTAGGCCATTGATCACGGTAATTTAGCACAATCCTTGGATTAATATCCGACCCTGCAAAGGCTGGATTAGTATATAGCGGATTTGCATAGAATTGAGAAAATTGGGGGTCTTGAGCAAATACCTCATTCCCAATACTCAATAATAAGTATAGCATCAATGCCAATCCTTTTAAATCTCTTTTATACATATCCCAATCTAGTTGCACGTGGCAAGTATAGCGAATTAATTTGGTTTGCGAAACCAATATTCCTCATCTAAATAAACTTTCGCAATATTTAATCCATACTTTCGTTCTTTGTCCACAAAATAAATGATGTGAAGCTTTAAATTCACCAAACAAACTTGAAAATGAAAAAATTATTGTTCCCCATTTTAATACTCATCTCAAGTGTCAACTTGTTGGCACAAAGCAATGAAATTGGAAGCACATTAACAAATGAAGTTGAATTACAATGGAGTACCCCTTTAATTTTCTCAACATTAGACGATGAGAAGATTAATTTACTTCAGTTTTCTGGAGCACATTACGATTTCCCCCATGATTCAATACCAAGTTTCTCAAAAACGGTTTATTTACCGTCTTCTGCCAATAGTGCTTCCTTGGTAGTTTCTATCTTGGAATCTGCTCCTCTAAATCCAGAAGAACAAAAATCATTACTAAGTAAAAATGTGGCTAACCACTTAAAAAATTCTGTTTCTGTATCATGGTTTCGAAAAAAACCAATTGCAACCATAACTATTAGTCCTATATATAAGGACCCCAATACCCAAGAAATTAGAAAAGCTACTAGATTTTCGTACGAAATAATTCCTAAAAACGACCGATCACTTACTGCCGCAGATTGGAACTTCAAAGTGAACTCGGTTTTAAGATACGGGAAATGGGTGAAAATTGGCGTTACAAAAGATGGAATATATAAAGTCTCTTTTGCGGATTTGAACGCCATGGGATTCAATACCACTAATTTGACCTCAGACCAAGTAAGACTTTTTGGTAACGGTGGAGGCTATTTACCTTTCGACAATTTTGTGCCTAGACTAGACGATTTGGAAGAAAATGCCATTGAGATTGTGGATGGCGGTGATGGAAACTTCAATTCTGGAGATTATCTTTTGTTTTATGGGCAAGACCCAAACCGCTGGAAAGTAAACGGTGACAAGTTTTACCATGAAACCAATTTGTTTTCTGATACTACTTATTACTTTATTACCACCGATTACGCCATTGGACTCCCTAAACGAATCACTACAAATGCACCCATTACGAATAGTGCAGATGTAACTGTAAGTTCATTCAACGCGCATCAATTCCATGAAGTGGATTTGGTCAACTTTGTGAAATCTGGAAGAAATTGGTACGGAGAGTCCTTTAGTTTTAATAAAACTCAAACCTTCCCATTTTCATTCCCAAATGCAATTGCTAACACCGCAAATTTAAGAGCTAGAATGGCTTTTCGAGTTATTGGAAGACCTTCTAATTTTAAATTCAGCGTAGGAGGTTCCGAAATAATGACTATTTCTCATTCAGGGGTTTCTTCCGGCAATTATCGTCCATTAGCAGGAATAGCAGGTGGAAATAACGATTTTAATATCCCATCCGACAACTTTTCAATTTCTGTTGCATTTAGTAACCCAAGTTCCTCCGATAACGGATGGATTGATTATTTAGAAATAAATTGTGAAAGATCACTTTCTTTAGTTGGCTCCCAAATGCCATTTCGAAATCTTCAATCCAAAAATGCAAATGTCATTCAATACAATCTTTCCAATGCTTCCACAGCACGTGTTTGGAATGTTACATCACCTACCAACGTTTCAGAAATGACCGTATCCAACCAAGGCTTTAAGGATTTGGGTGGACAAATTAATGAATACGTATTATTTAACTCGTCCAATTTTTTGAGTCCAAAAAACTTTGGTGACGTACCGAATCAAGATTTACACGCTATACAAAGTGCCGATTACGTTATTGTAACTCATCCTTCCCTTATCAATCAAGCGAATCAATTGGCAGAGTTTCATCGTAACAACAGTAAGCTAAACACCATTGTAGTAACGACCCAACAACTTTACAACGAATTTTCATCTGGCAGTCAAGATATTACTGCTATTAAATCATTTAATAAAATGCTGTACGACCGAGCAGGAAATGACCCTGCCAAAATGCTCAAGTACGTTTTGCTATTGGGAGACGCATCGTATGATTATAAAGACCGGATTCCTGAAAACACAAATCTAGTCCCAGCGTATCAATCTTATGATTCCAGATCACCTTTAGATTCGTATGTTACAGATGACTACATTGGTTTTTTAGACAATCATGAAAGTGATGCTTTAAACTCCACATTGGATATTGGAATTGGGAGAATTATCGCACATTCAACGGCTCAAGCCCAAACTATGATTGACAAAACAATCCATTACATGTCTTCTCCGGTAAATTTAAAACCATGGAAAAACCAAGTTACATTTATAGGAGATGACGAGGATTCTAATATCCACATGAAACAATCTGACATTCTGGCATCAAAAATTGATTCAGAATATCCGCAATTTAACATCAATAAAATTTACCTAGATGCGTACCAACAAGTTAGTAACGCGGGTGGCAGCACCTATCCTGATGTAAACAAAGCCATTGACCAAGCTACCGAGTCAGGGTCTCTAATAATCAACTACGTTGGCCATGGAGGTGAATTAGGTTTAACAGTTGAACGCGTTTTGGGGGTTCCTCAAATTAGAGGCTATCGAAACATTGATAACCTAACCTTATATGTAACGGCTACCTGCGAGTTTAGCCGTTTTGATGACCCTGAAAGGACTTCTGCTGGAGAGTATATGATTCTCAATCCAAATGGAGGAGCAGTATCCTTACTCTCCACTACTCGATTGGTTTACTCCTCTCCAAATTTCGAATTAACCACTAAGTTTTTCAATGTAGCATTTGAAAAAGTAGACGGTGAATGGCCTAGATTAGGAGACCTTTTACTCAAGTCAAAAATTGGCGGAGCAAATATTAATTACAGAAACTTTTCTTTACTTGGCGACCCAGCGGCTCAACTTGGCTACCCGAAATATAAAGTGCTGACTAATACCGTTTCCGACACCATTAAATCTTTACAAAAAGTAACCGTAACGGGTATAATTACGGATGAGTTTAATCAAAAACTCACAAATTTTAATGGCGTTATTTACCCAACAATTTTTGGACAGCGAAAACAACAATCAACGTTGAACAACGATGGAAACGGAGTTTTTAAATTTGAAACTCAAAATAACGCCTTATTTAATGGTAAGGCCTCTGTAACCAACGGTGATTTCGAATTTACTTTTATTGTACCCAAAGACATTAATTTCAAATATGGAGCAGGTAAAATAAGTTACTACGCTGAAAATGGTAAACAAGATGCTTCGGGTGCGTATGAAAAATTCATTATTGGCGGACAAGATGGTGATCCGGAAAGCGATAAACAAGGACCTTCAATTAATTTATGGATGAATGATGAGTCTTTTATATTGGGTGGTATGACGGATCAAAACCCATTATTGTTAGCGAAGGTATTTGACGAAAACGGTATCAATACGGTCGGGAACGGAATTGGACACGATATTGTAGCAGTATTGGATGAGAATACATCCAATACCATCACACTAAATGACTTTTACGAATCAGACTTAGATTCCTACCAAAAGGGTACCGTATCCTATAATCTCAGTAATTTATCAGAAGGCAAACACACATTACGCCTTAAGGTATGGGATGTATATAATAATTCTAGCGAAGCGTTTACTGAATTTGTGGTTTCAAACTCTGACGGCTTCACCATAAACCACGTCTTGAACTATCCAAATCCGTTTACAACAAACACCGATTTTTATTTTGACCATAATGCAATTGGTCAAAAACTAGAGGTGCGCATTCAAGTATTTACCATAGCCGGAAAATTGGTGAAAACAATTGACCACATTGAACAAAGTGAAAGCTACAAATCACAACCTATTAATTGGGATGGCAAAGATCAATATGGAGACCGAATTGGAAAAGGCACTTATATTTATAAAATAAAAGTGACCAATGGCTCGGGGCAAACTGCAGAAAAGTTTGAAAAAATAGTTATTCTCTAATACCATATCCCAAAAAGAGCCGTTAATCGCTATATTTGCCAATATATTTAGTATAAAAATAGATGAAGTCACTTAAATTAATTGCAATTAGTACAATTGCATTAGTATCCATATTATCGAATAAGGTTTTTAGTCAGTCAAAACCTCAAAACACGATTACTACAGCAGTTCCATTTTTAACGATTACCCCTGATGCACGTCATGGAGCGCTGGGTTCTGTAGGTGCAGCTACAAGTCCAGATGTATATGACAATTTTCATAATGCTGCCAAATTAGTATTTATGGAAGAAGATGCTGTGTTAGGACTTTCATATACCCCTTGGCTATCTAATTTAATACCTGGAATTAGCCTGTCGTATTTAGCTGGGATGAAAAAAATCGATAAAATGTCGGCTATTGGTGCTTCATTACGTTATTTCACATTGGGCGAAATTCAATTTACGGACGAATTTGGTAATCCAACCATCTCCCACAATCCAAATGAATTTTCATTGGATGCGGCTTATTCTCGTAAATTAGCCGAACGTTTTTCGATGAGCATTTCATTGCGATTTGTTTATTCAAACCTAACTGCGGGCCAAACCGTTGGTGGAGCAGATACAAAACCGGGTTTAGCAGTAGCCTCTGATATCTTTGCTTATTATCAAAATGATGATATAGTTATAGGAGAAAAGGATGCAACCCTCGCATTTGGAACAGGGATTAGCAACATTGGAAACAAAATGACTTACTCTAATTTAAATCAACAAGATTTTTTACCTATGAACTTTAAGTTTGGTGGTAACTTAACCGTACACTTGGATGACTACAACGATTTAGGATTAGTAATTGATATGAATAAATTATTAGTTCCTACTCCCCCAATATACGATAAGGTAAATGGGAAAGATCAAATTGTAGCAGGAAGAGACCCAAACAGATCTCCTGCAAATGCAATTTTCACCAGTTGGTATGATGCTCCTGGAGAACCTATTAAAGATAATTCAGGAAATTACATTCTAAATTCAGATGGCCAAGCAGACATCAAATCAGGAAGTGTATTTAATGAAGAATTACGCGAAATGGCATTCGGATTTGGACTAGAATACTGGTATAACCATGTATTTGCCGCAAGGACTGGATATTTCACAGAACATTCAACAAAAGGTAATCGAAAATACTTGTCCTTTGGGGTAGGTCTAAAATACAACGTATTTGCAATGGACATTTCATACCTTGTTCCTTTTTATGTAAGCAATCAAAACATTGCCGGAGTTTCACCTTTAGCAAACACACTACAATTTACAATGAGCTTTACATTCGACAAGAATAAGACGGGTGGAGGTAATTCTGGAAGTTCAACCGATTCCTTTTAATATCGTCCCAATTCTTTGTTCCAAACATGAAGAAAACCATTTCTCATACCAGCGAAATTCAAAGCTATGATTCATTAAACGAATTATCTCTTGAATTTCAAGATTTAGTATCGCAAGCCAAACTTGCATTAAAATCTTCCTACGCTCCTTATTCAGGTTTTAGCGTAGCATCGGCTGTTCTGTTGAAAAATGGCAAAGTAATTTTGGGAAGTAATCAAGAAAACATAGCGTACCCATCTGGGTTATGTGCCGAAAGAGTAGCCCTATTTTCGGCTGGGACAAATTTTCCAGAAGTTGAAATTGAAACAATCGCTATTGTAGCAAAAAGCAAGCACGGCAATGTCACCGACCCAGTTACTCCATGTGGTGCCTGTCGCCAAGTAATGATTGAAATAGAAAGTAATCAATCTAAACCTATCACGGTAATCATGATGGGAAATGAGGGTACTGTTTGGGTAAGTCAATCCGTAAATAACTTAATTCCATTTTATTTTTCTTCTCCCCATGTAGGGCGAGATAGTTAGTGAAAATTTCTTTACATATTTATTAATATCCCTTCTACAATTATTGAGATTTTTTTCGGGTAATTGTATTAATTTCGCAGCCTGTTAAATTCAATATAAACAAATGGCTACACGTAAAACTAAATTGCCTTTTTCTAAAGAGCAATACCTTGATTGGTATGAACAAATGCTTTTAATACGTAAGATAGAGGAAAAAACTGGTCAGCTATACATCCAGCAAAAATTTGGCGGCTTCTGTCACCTATACATAGGACAAGAAGCCGTGGTTTCAGGTACAATGTCGGCAACTATTAAAGGTGATAAGCACATTACCGCTTACCGTGATCATGCGCACCCAATCGCTTTAGGAGTTCATCCTAAATATATGATGGCCGAATTATACGGTAAATCTACTGGAATGTCGAAAGGTAAAGGTGGGTCTATGCACATGTTTAACAAAGAAGTTGGACTAATGGGTGGACACGGAATCGTTGGCGCTCAAATAGCCATGGGAGCTGGAATTGCATTTGCAGAACAATATAAAGGAACCGGAAAAATCTGTGTCACTTCCATGGGAGATGGTGCGGTAAGACAAGGAGTTTTGCACGAAACGTTTAATATGGCAATGAACTGGAAAATTCCAGTGGTATTTGTTATTGAGAACAATCATTACGCAATGGGAACATCTGTGGATAGAACAACAAACGTGAAAAACTTAGCTGAAATTGGAGAATCTTATGACATGCCTGCAAGATCAGTTGATGGAATGAAAGTAACCGAAGTGCATGAAGCTATGGCTTGGGCTGCGGATCACGCACGTTCAGGAAAAGGTCCTGTTTTATTGGATATTCGAACTTATAGATACAAAGGACACTCAATGAGTGACCCTCAAAAATATAGAACTAAAGAAGAAGTAAATAAGTATAAAGCGCAAGATCCAATTTTGTTTGTGAAAGAGATTATTGAAAAAAATAAATTCGCAACAAAAAAACAATTTGAAGAAATTGAGGCTCGCGTAAAGAAAACCGTGGAAGAATCGGTGAAATTTGCGGAAGAATCTCCAGTTCCCGATGCAAGCGAATTATACAAAGACATTTACGTTGAAGACAATTATCCTTACATCATGGATAACAAGTTTTAATAGCATTTAATATGGCGGAAATTATTAGAATGCCCAAATTGAGTGATACCATGACCGAAGGTGTGGTAGCTGAATGGCACAAAAAAGTTGGCGACAATGTTGCTGAAAACGATTTATTAGCGGATATCGAAACCGATAAAGCAACAATGGAATTTGAATCCTATTCGGATGGTACTTTATTGTATATCGGTATAGAAAAAGGACAAACGGCTCCCGTAGATTCCATTTTAGCGATTATTGGTGACAAAGGAGAAGAATTTCAATCTTTGATTGACAACGATACCACTCCGGAGGCAGCTATTGAACTTAGCGCTCCTGTTTCAGACATGCCAAAGGAAGCACCTGTTTCCTCACCATCCCCTGTTCCCGAGGCTGTTCCTGTGGCTGCTCCTGTTGTTACACCTATTGTAAATGACGGTCAATTTAAAGCATCCCCGCTAGCAAAAAAACTAGCCAATGAACGCGGAATCGATTTAAGTACTGTTAATCCCACAGGTGATAATGGGCGAATAGTAAAAGCAGATATTGACAATTACAGAGCACCTGCTGCCAATTCTTACAACGGGAGCATGGCTTCTGCCCCTGCTATCGCGGGTCAAGAAAGCTTTACTGAAGTACCTGTTTCGCAAATGCGTAAAACCATTGCTCGAAGACTATCTGAAAGCAAATTTACCGCACCTCACTTTTATCTTTCTATTGAGGTAGATATGGATAATGTGATTACGGCTAGAAAAGCAGTAAACGCTGCTCAAGATGTGAAAGTTTCTTTTAACGATTTTGTTGTAAAGGCCGCTGCCGTTGCATTAAAAAAACATCCACTAGTTAATTCTTCTTGGTTAAACGATAAAATTCGTTACAACGAACATGTAAATATTGGGGTTGCTGTAGCTGTTGAAGATGGCTTATTGGTGCCGGTGGTTCGGTTTGCCGATACACTTACTCTTCCACAAATTTCGAGTTCAGTAAAAGATCTTGCAGGAAAAGCACGTGATAAAAAATTACAACCTAAAGATTGGGAAGGAAATACATTCTCTATTTCAAATCTAGGAATGTATGGAATTGAATCTTTTACCGCAATAATTAATCCGCCAGATGCAGCCATAATGGCCATTGGCGGAATAATTGAAAAACCAATAGTTAAAAACGGCCAAATTGTACCCGGTCATCGAATGAAAGTTACATTAAGTTGTGACCATCGTGTGGTGGATGGAGCTATGGGTTCTGAATTTTTAAATACGTTTAAAGCCATGTTAGAAGAGCCCGTTTTAATGATGGCGTAATTCAAAACATAAGGAATATTTTGGAAGGCTTCTCGAAAGAGAAGCCTTTTTTATTATCCGGAAAACATACACGCCCTTTCTTATCCCAAATACTTTATCGTACATTTCACACCTCAAATCAAATGAAATGTACAATCTAAAAACCATACTTTTTATTGGAATACTATTCATTTCCTTAAACGGAAATGCCCAATATTCCGCCACCGAATTAAGTAACTTACCAGTTGCAGTTAGCAATAATGCCGTTTCCGGATATATCAACAACACGCAACATTACGTGTATTCTTTTGGTGGGATTGATTCTTCAAAATTGTATTCGGGAATTCATAATCATTGCTATAAATACAGTGTGGATTCTGATACATGGATTCAGATACCAGACCTACCTCAATCTCCCGCAAGAATTGCAACAGGAGCAAGTACCGTTAATAATATCATCTACATTATTGGGGGCTATCATGTTTTTAGTAACGGAAATGAGCAATCTTCTAATTTGGTTCATCGATTTAATGCCAAAGCAGACACGTTTTTAACTAATGGCGCTCCCATTCCAAAAGCAATTGACGACCATGTGCAAACCGTTTATAAGGATAGCTTGATTTTCGTAATTACTGGATGGAGCCAAACCTCAAACCAGCCAGACGTTCAGATTTATAATCCGAAATTAGACACTTGGCTGATTGGTACTCCGGTTCCAAATACGCATGATTATAAATCCTTCGGAGCCTCTGGAACTATCGTTGGCGATACTATTTATTATTTTGGAGGGGCTAGTATGGGAAGTAACTTCCCAATCCAAAATCAACTTCGTAAAGGATATATCAACCCTAATAATGTCCTAGACATTACCTGGAGTTTGGATACCATTCACCCTGATTTATCGGGTTATAGAATGGCCGCTTCTGTATATAACAATTCCATTCGATGGGTTGGAGGTTCAAACGGAACCTATAACTACAATGGTATTGGTTACGCAGGAAATACACCGATAGTTCCGAATCGCAGAATTTTAACTTTTTTCCCACTAACCAACACTTGGGACACGCTTATGCTACCGAAAATAAACATGGACTTTAGAGGTGTCGCTACTTTTGGGTGTCAAATGGTATTGGTGGGTGGCATGGATTCAAATCAAACCGTGAGTAATCGAACCTTGCAAATTGATTGCATACCGAATGCTATACAAGAATCGAACTCTTCCTCCATCCAAATCCAGGTGTGGCCAACTCCATCCTCAGGTTTTATTCACATTAACGCAACAACCCCTCCAAGTGAAACGCAAATATATTCCACCTCAGGCGCGGTAGTATTGAGCAATAAAACACCTTCAAGGTCCATCTACGTAGGAAATTTACCAAATGGTGTTTATTTTATGAAATTATCCTTTTCGACCGGGATTATTCAAACTAAGAAAATAATAATTAGCCAATAAAAAAGCCGAACCATAAATGATTCGGCTTAAATAAAAATTATTGATATTCTTAGTTTATTTCAATGGTGTAAGGAATTCTAGCTTGAACTCCTTTCATGTGCTGAACGTTATCAAAAATTTCAAAATACTTGTAACTTGTACTGAAATTTTCTTTCATGAACTTTAACGAAATGTCCGATTGTAGCGTTTTCATCATTTCTTCAAAAGGATCTTTCAACTTAGGTAATTCATACAATTTATATCCGTCTAATCCAGCTTGTTTCTTGGCGTAGGCAATTGCATCATCTAAACCACCTATTTCATCCACCAAACCAATTTCCAAGGCATCGGTTCCGGTCCAAACTCGCCCCATTGCAATTTCTTTTACTTGACCCACAGTCATCCCTCTTCCTGCAGCGACTTTACCTACAAAATCTTCATAAATATCATTTATGGATGCGTTGATTACCTCATGAACTTCAGGGTCCAAACGAGCAACACCATCTGCAAATAAAGAATGAGAGTTGGTTTGCTCATGTTGAAAAATAATTCCCAATTTGTTTTTAAAGAAATTTTCAGTCATTGGTATTAATCCAAACACACCAATAGAACCAGTAATAGTGGTTTCGCTTGCGTAAATTTTATCAGCGTTACAGGAAATAAAATAACCACCAGAAGCAGCTAAATCTCCCATGGAAACAATGAATGGTTTAACCGCTTTAGCCAAAACGGTTTCGCGCCACATCACATCCGATGCCAATGCGCTACCACCTGGCGAATTCACACGTAATACAATTGCCTTCACATTCGTATCCAAACGTGCTTTTTTAATCGCTTCGGCTGTTGATTCAGAACCAATCACACCTTCGGAGTTTTTACCAGACCGTATTTCACCGTTGGCGTAAATAACCGCAATTTTCTTGGTATCTTTTCTAGATGAGCCTTTCGGTTTTGTAGCAACCTTTTTCTTTTTATACTTCGAATATGCGATTAGACGCACATCATCATCTCCTTCCACTCGTGAATTCAATTCCTCTAAAACTTGATCTTCATACAGTAAATCATCCACCAAACCTAAATGCTTAGCCATACCTGCATTTCTCACAGACAAATTATCAGCATATTCATTTAATTTATCTGTAGAAATGCCGCGTTGAGAAGAAATACCTTCTAACCAATGCCCCCAAATCGAACTCAAATATTTTTGAATTTGCTCTCTATTTTCAGGACTCATTTCATCCTTGATAAATGGCTCAACCGCACTTTTGTATTTGTTGTCCGGACCTTTAATAGCTTGCATTTCTATATCCAATTTCGCCAACATACCCTTCATATACATAATATTGGTGGCTAACCCTTTGAATAAAATATCACCTTCTGGATATAAATAAATTTTATCCGCCACAGAGGCTAAGTAATAACCACTTTGAGAATACCCTTCGCCATAGGCTACAATCCATTTACCTGATGATTTAAAATCAATCAAAGCATTACGAACCTCTTCCAACTTGGACATTCCACCAGGAAACCCAAAAAGCTCCATATAAATACCTTCAATGTTATCATCCGTTTTTGCATAATTAATGGATTCAATAAGTTGTCTTAAACTCATTTTAGTATCCGTTGCAAAAGGGCCTAAATCCAAATTCTCAAACGGATTATCACCAGATCTTTCATCAATGGATTGATTAAACTTAAGGTGATAGACCGAATTACTTTTTATTACCACTTCTTTCGACTCAGTTGTGAACTCACTTTTTGCCGAGCTAATCAATCCGATTATGCCAACAAAAAACATTACCAACAAAAAACCTCCTGCTATTATAAACCCAAGCATGGAGGCGAATACATATTTAAAAAACTTTCTCATAGGACATTTAATTATTCTGCAAATGTAATTCTCTTACCTTTATGTGTTGATACAATTACACTAAAGGCATTTATTATGGTATTAACGGATATTTTTCATTTCATACTTTTCCTTTGTGGTCACTTTCCTTAAAATGTGAATAACTTCATTCCAAAAGTCAGGTAATTTCCCATTTCATTTAATTCAATACTATTTCAAAATCTACTTTTGCAGTATGGCTAAAAAACAGCAGGTGGTTTACCTATTACTCGGTGGGAATTTACATGATGTGAAACACACATTTGAGTTGGCTAGGATACAACTAGAAAAATTAGTGGGAGATGTAATTCAAGTTAGTCACTTGTATAAAAGTAAGGCCTGGGGTTTTGAATCAGATAACGAATTTCTAAACCAAGTCATAGTTCTACGCAGTTATTTAACTGCTGAAGAATTGCTATTAGAAATTCAAAAAATAGAACTTGATTTAGGACGCCATCGCACCAAAGGCCTTAAGGGTTTTGAGTCACGAATAATTGATATTGACATACTCTACTATAATACAGATATTATTTCCAATTCTAATCTAACCATTCCTCATTACGCCTTACACCAACGCAATTTTACTTTAGAACCTTTGGTTGAAATCGCTCCAAATTTCATGCATCCCATTTTAAAAAAATCAAACCAAACACTTTTGGAAGAGTGTGCGGATAAAAGTATTGTCACAAAAATATGAATACCAAATTTATATGCATAGAAGGGAATTTGGGAGCAGGAAAAACTACGCTTGCCAAAAAACTATCTTCCGTATTGGAAGTAAAACTTATTTTAGAAACATTTAAAAACAACCCATTTTTACAAGGGCTATACGAAAACAAAGAAGAAAACAAGTTTCCTGCGGAGGTCTTCTTTTTAATGGAACGATTAGAACAGCTATCCCCCGATTTGTTCGAAAAAAACGAACTTATTATTGCCGATTATCTTATAGATAAAACCAAATTATTTGCTGAAACCAATTTAAATGGAAGCGAATTACTCCTTTTTAACAGAATTTTTGACACCGTAAAGGGACAGATTCCAGTACCGAATGCGGTTATTTTTATTGAACAAACTCCAGAGGAGGCGCTATTTCATGTTCAAAGTAGAGGTCGCAAATTGGAAACTGAGGTTTCACTAGAATATTTAACCCTAATTGACAAAAAATATAGGACGTTAATAGAATCAGAAAAATTCACAATCCCAATATATAAAGTCAACGCAATTGATTTAAGAACAGATTTTAATGACGCGGTAAATAAAATAATTGACTTTTTAGTTAAAGAACGGTTGTTATTAGCCAAATCTCAAGTAAAATTAACGCTTTAAAAGCTTTAAACCTTTTGGAATTAACCTTTAATACCTAATTTTGCAGCCGATTAAATTCATACGAAAATAATTTTACAAAAATGAAACTATCAATTTTTAAAAACTTTACAGTAGCAGCTTTGGCAGTTACCGCTTTAATAGCATGTAATCCATTGAAGAAGATGGAGAAAAATGCAGCGACTGCAACCTATCAAGCAGCACCAAACCCATTAGAGATGCATGGTGACTCTGTAGCGGTTACCATTACAGGTAAAATTCCTACTAAATATTTGAATAAAAAAGCAGCTATTAAGGTTACTCCAACTTTTGTTGTTGACGGAACAACTGTTAAAACATTAGACCCATTTACTTTAGTTGGTGAAGATGCTGACTTTGAGGGTAAAAAAATCAAATTTGAAGAAGGTGGTTCTTTTTCTTTTGATTACACTTATGCATACGCAGACAATATGGAGCGTGGTACTTTAAAAGCACAATTGGAAGGTTTGTTTAAAACAAAATCAAAAACCATCGGTACTTTTGATATTGCAGAAGGAACCAACATTACTCCTAAACTTGTTCAAAGTGACGAAAAACCTATTTTAGGAGCAGACAAATTCGTAAGAATAGTACCATTTACTGAATCTGCTGAGATTTTGTATACTATTCAATCTTCTCAAGTAAGAGGTTCTGAAACTTCTAAACCGGAAGTGAAGTCAATGTTAAACAACATTAAAACTAATTCAAACGACACAACAATCGTATTTAAAGGATTAGCTATTCAATCGTACGCTTCCCCAGATGGAGAGCTAACCAAAAATGAAAGCTTAGCTGATAATAGAGCCAAATCTGCAAGTGCTGTTGTAAAAAGTAAACTTAACAGATACAAAATTGAAGGTTCAAAAGACGATGCGTTTTATACTCTAGAAGGTAAAGGTGAAGACTGGGCTGGATTCAAACAAAAAATGGAAGCTTCAAGCATTCAAGACAAACAATTAATTATTCGTGTGTTAGAGATGTATGAAGACCCTACTAAACGTGAAGCTGAAATTAAAAATCTTTCTGAAACTTATTTAGAAGTTAAAAAAGAAGTTCTTCCTCCTCTTAGACGTTCTCAAATGGTTCTTTCTATGGAAAAAGTAGGTAGATCTGACGAACAAATTACAGCAGCCATTAAAACAGATGCTTCTGTTTTGAATGTAGAAGAGATTCTTTATGCAGCTAAATTGACAAATGATTTAAACGAAAAATTGGCTATTTATACTAAAGCAGCTGAATTGTTTCCTTCTGATTGGAGAACGGTAAACAACATGGGCTACATTTATTTGTTACAAAACAAATTAGGCGAAGCTGAAACCAATTTCAACAAAGCAAAAGCTATTAGCGCTACTCCTGAAGTTATGAATAACATCGGTGTTATTGCTAGACTAAAAGGAGACAGAGATGCTGCAAAAGCTGCCTATGCGAAAGCAACTGGCGCTGGAAACGAAGTAAATTACAACATTGGTATCCTTAACATTATGGATGGTGATTATAGTTCAGCTACTTCTAACATGGCTTCTTATAAAACATTAAACCTTGCCTTAGCGCAAATCTTAAATGGAAATCCTGAAGGAGCTATAACTACTATTAATGATAGTGAAGATGCTACTTCTGCTGAAGCTTATTATTTGAAAGCTATCGTTGGTGCTAGAACCGGCAAAAATGATTTAATGATGAAAAATCTAAAATTAGCTATCAACAAAGACAACTCTTTAAAAGCAAAAGCTTTAAAAGATGTTGAATTTATAAAAGCTGATTTATCTGGACTATAATAATAAAGGATAACAAAACTGGATACCGAGGGAATTTTCTCTCGGTATTTTTTTGTCCAAATTTTCCATTAGAAAAGAATTTTTAAAGCCTTTAAGAAAGTCTATATTTGCTAATCTAAATATTCTAAAATGAAAAAGACATTAATATTCGCTAGCGTTATTGCTTTATTTAGTATTACAACTAGCTGCCAAAAATGCGCTACTTGTACGTTTAATGATGCAGATAAAGGAACGCTCACCAGCGAAGTTTGTAGTAAAGGTGAAGCTTACAATTCAGCAATAAAAGTTCACGAAGACAATGGGTGGACTTGCGCTAAGTAAATTGATTTTGGTTAGAGGTTAGGTTTCATTGCTTCCCAGAGCACAATCCCTACACTAACTGAGATATTAAACGAATGCTTAGTACCGAATTGAGGAATTTCTAATACAAAATCTGAATTTGAAATAACTTCTTGGTTCACACCAAAAACCTCATTACCAAATACAAATGCCATCTTCGGATGGCTTTTTTTATGCAAATCTTGCAACTTTACCGTTTTCTCAGCTTGCTCCGCAGAAACAATAGCAAACCCTTCAGATTTCAGGTTGGCCACTGCATCCATCACATTCTCAAAATACTCCCATTCTACCGTTTCTGTAGCTCCCAAGGCAGTTTTATGAATTTCCTTATGGGGAGGCTGAGCAGTAAGTCCACAAAGTACTACTTTCTGAATCCGAAAAGCATCCGAAGTACGAAAAACTGAACCTACATTATGTAAACTTCTAATACTATCTAAAACCACAACGATAGGATGTTTTCCACTGCTTTTGTATTGGTCAATATCCAACCGATGAAGGTCTGTAGTTTTTAACTTTCTGTTCATAACTATTCTAAAATGAGCGGGCATAAAAACAGCCCTATCCGAAGCATAATTTTTATTTTGAACGCTTAAGATTACAAAGGAACACAAAAAATAATGGCAGCAAAGCAAAATAAAGATTCAGATAAAGAAACCCCATTAATGCGTCAGTATAATAGCTTTAAAGCAAAATATCCAGACGCTATTCTTCTTTTTCGTGTAGGTGACTTTTATGAAACATTTGGAAGCGATGCCATTAAAGCATCCAAAATATTAGGTATAGTGCTTACTAAACGGAAAAATGGAAAGGCAGCTACTATTGAACTAGCAGGTTTTCCGCATCATTCTTTAGACACTTATTTGCCTAAATTAGTTCGTGCTGGTGAACGAGTTGCGCTTTGTGATCAATTGGAAGATTCAAGTATATCCAAAAACACAAAAAACATTGTAAAGCGAGGAATTACGGAATTGGTAACCCCCGGTGTTTCTACAAGAGACAATACCTTTGACCATGACAAAAACAATTATTTAGCTTCAGTATTTTTTAGTAAAAAAGAAGCAGGTGTTTCCTTTTTGGATATTTCCACCGGAGAGTTTTTAACCACCCAAGGCCCATTTGATTATGTCGACAAACTTTTGCAAAGCTTTTCACCCACAGAGATTCTTGTAGAACGACAAAAAAAGAATGAGTTTCTTGAAGTATTTGGGTCTGGAAAATATATTTACTACCTAGATGAATGGGTATTTACCGAAGAATATGCCACAGAATCCTTACTTAAACACTTTAAATCAAAAAATCTCAAAGGCTTTGGAATTCAAGAGTTAAATCTCGGAATAATTGCTGCAGGCGCATGTCTTCACTATTTGAAAGACACACAACATCATCAAGTCTCTCATATCAACAATATTTCACGCATAGAACAAGAAAATCACGTTTGGTTAGACCGGTTTACTATTCGGAATTTGGAATTATTCTATTCGCCAAATGAAAATGCGCAAACCTTAATTGATATATTAGATTCAGGTTGTAGTCCAATGGGTTCGAGACTTATGAAAAGATGGTTAGCCTTACCTTTAAAGCACAAATCACCCATCCTGAAGCGGCAACTTATTGTGAAACATTTTATCGAAAATCAAGAAGCTTCCGACCTAATAAAAACCTCGGTTAAGCAAATAGGGGATTTGGAACGGCTTATTTCCAAAGTGGCGCTGCAACGAATAAACCCAAGAGAAGTTGTAACGCTTAAAAGAAACCTTCATTCCTTACTCCCTGTTATCGAATCAACCAAAAATGCCAATAACGAACAGCTACAGGTAATTTCGGAACAATTGAACCCATGCACCTTAATCCGTGACCGAATCGAACGAGAAATAAATGATGAAGCACCGGTTCAGTTAGCAAAAGGAAATACCATAAAGGATGGTGTATCACCCGAACTAGATGAACTAAGATTATTGCTAAATAACAGTAAAGAATACCTAAAGAATTTACAAGAAAGGGAGAGCCAAAATTCGGGTATCAACTCTCTAAAAATTGGATTTAACAATGTATTTGGATATTATTTTGAAGTTAGAAATACCTACAAAGACAAAGTACCAGAACAATGGACCCGAAAACAGACGTTAGTAAATGCTGAGCGATATATTACCGAAGAACTAAAAGAATATGAGATAAAGATTTTAGGCGCAGAGGATAAAATTCACACCATTGAATCACAAATATTTACGGAGCTTCTACAATCACTTACGGATTATATTGAACCTATTCAGTCTAATGCGCGTATTGTAGCAAAACTCGATTGTTTAATTGCTTTTTCCGAGCTGGCTAGAAAGAATAATTATTGCCAGCCCGAAGTAAATGATACTTTAGAAATTAACATCACCCAAGGGCGTCATCCAGTAATTGAACAACTCCTTCCAGCTGGTGAGCATTATATTCCAAATGATGTTATCCTGAATAACGAAGACCAACAAGTCATTATGATAACGGGCCCTAATATGTCCGGAAAATCAGCGTTATTACGTCAAACAGCACTGATTGTGCTGCTAGCTCAAATAGGTAGTTATGTACCCGCAAAATCAGCTTCCATTGGACTGGTAGACAAAGTTTTTACTCGAGTTGGTGCTTCAGACAATATTTCTATGGGGGAATCCACCTTTATGGTTGAAATGAACGAAACAGCCAGCATTCTCAATAACTTATCCGAAAGAAGCCTGATTTTATTGGATGAAATTGGAAGGGGTACGAGTACCTATGATGGTATTTCTATTGCCTGGGCAATAGCTGAATATATTCACACTTCAAACAAGCGCCCAAAAACATTGTTCGCTACTCACTACCACGAATTAAATGAAATGTCCAAAGCTTTTCCTCGGATTCGAAATTACAATGTCTCAATAAAAGAACTTAACAATAAAATCATTTTCATTCGCACACTGGAACCGGGAGGTAGTAACCACAGTTTTGGTATTCATGTAGCAAAAATGGCAGGGATGCCTAAAAAAGTAATTACCAAAGCAAATGAAATTATGACCAGATTAGAAAATAGTCATTCCAATCAGTCGGAAACCGAAATAATGAAGGATGTTGCTGACCAAGAAAATGTTCAACTCAGTTTTTTTCAACTCGATGACCCAGCGCTCGCGGAACTAAAAACCATCATTATGGATACGGATATCAACACGTTAACTCCAATAGAGGCATTGATGAAACTAAACGAAATAAAAAACAAATTAAATAAAGGATAATTTATTGAAAAAACTGCATTTTTTGTATTGCTAGGTTTGTAAAAAATGTACTTTTGTTGCCCGATTACAAAGGTGGATATTTATCCACTTAATCGGAGATAGTAAAATTGAATTATTTATTGCGAAAGTAGCTCAGCTGGTAGAGCACGACCTTGCCAAGGTCGGGGTCGCGGGTTCGAATCCCGTCTTTCGCTCAACAGTCGCAAAGGACAAAACGACTTTAAAGTTTCCAAGCCCGGGTGGTGGAATTGGTAGACACGTTGGACTTAAAATCCAATGGACTTTGGTCCGTGCGGGTTCAAGTCCCGCCCCGGGTACTAAGCCGTTAAAACGCAAGTTTTAACGGCTTTTTTATTGAAAAAAATAACGGAAAACTGAAGTAAAAAGCAATACTTAAAGCTTTTAACAATTTATCTAAATAACTTCCTTAAATTTCCGTTTGAGAAGGAGTAAAAAAACATACTTTTATCGATTGAAAAAGTGCAGTACAAACTATCTGCTACGTAAAGATTTATTGACAATTACAATAAAAAAATGAACAGCCAAAAAAGGCATATCCAACTATTTTTTACCATTGCAATCTTAGCAACAGTTTTGCTATTTGGTTCTTGTAGACGTCCAGTTTATTATTCCTCTACACGTGTTTATAATGCACGCATGGAACAAAATAAGAAACTTAAGAAACGGGGATATTCAAATCAACAGTACAAAAAGTCAAATAGAAAGGCAAAAAAGTGGAGTCAAAGTAATAATTTCAGAAAAAGACAACATAAAGGCTCTTCCTCTAATAAATCTGGCAGGAAATAATCTGTCCAATTTTATTCAAAAACTTTGCAATTTTTTCCGTTGCCCCTCTTCTATTTTGAACAAACAACTTCGCCTTTTCACGCTTTGTATCCAGCAATTTTGAATTTGAAGCTAAGTTTAAAAAACTATTTTGAAAAGTATTAAAATCAGATAGTTCCTCTCCCACCCCATTATTTATTGCTAATTGCCCTTCACTAAATTTCAAATGATTAGGACCAAAGAAAACGGGAACTCCAAATACCAAAGGTTCTAATATATTATGTATACCATCGGTAAATCCTCCTCCCACAACAGCCACATCAGCATATTTATACAGTCGCGCTAAATGCCCTACTGTATTTAACACCAAAATATCCTTATCTCCACCATTATTTTTCTCCAATTCCGAAAACAATACTTTTGACCCTGCTGCTGATTTAATAAATTCATCAATCTTGGTAGCTTTAATTTCGTGCGGAGCAAATAGCATCTTCCAGCCATTTGGCATACGCTTAGATATTTCTATAGCAAATTCTGTTTCTTTACCCCAAGCACTTCCAAAAACCAATAGTTTATTCGCTGATTTAAACTCCGACATCCCCGGAATTTCTTCGTCACGGTTTACGGTATCCGTAACCCTATCAAATCGAGTATCACCACTGATTTCAACTTTTTTAACGCCAAATTTTTCCAATAACAACTTGGACTCCTCATCCTGAACAAAAAACATTTCAACGCGCTTTATTTGGTTAAGAAACCAACCTGCATAGGGTTTAAAAAATAATTGATTCTTGCGAAATGTAGAAGAAATAAAAATTAATGGGACATTCCTTTTAAATAAAGCACGCATATAGTCATACCAAAAATCATATTTGACAAAAACTGCTATTTTAGGGTTAAACGTTTTTAGAAAGACTTCAATATTTGATTTAGATTCATTAGGTAAATAGAACACGTAATCTGCCAATTCATAATCCTTTCGAATTTCAAAACCAGATGGAGAAAAAAAAGTAACCAACAATAACCAATTAGGATGACGCGCCATAAAAGCTTCCATAACAGGCTTTCCTTGCTCAAATTCACCCAAAGAAGCACAATGGAACCAAATTAAGGGTTCGGTTACATGAATAGTATTCACCTTTTCTACAAACCCCTTCCTTCCATTTGTCCAAAGTTTAGCTTTATTATTCACTAATGACCCTGCTCTTAACAGACCGAAATATGATTTTGTAACTAACTTATAGATTATTCGCATGATTAATAATAATATTCTTGCGGAGTAGGCTTATACAATGGCAGTGAAAACCCAAGTTTAAACCCCACAGTTAAATCCATACGGTTCATTTCATCTTTTAATCCTGTATCAAAATTGGTTTCTCTTCTGTTTTTAGTCATCGCTTGTGTAAACTCAAACCCAGCGAACACATTTATCAACCTTCTATTACTCAATAATCTATATCCAACAAATTCTGTAAACATCACTCCATTCGTTAACCGATCATAACCTTGATAATACCCGTCACCACTAAGCATTGGCACCTCTTGAAATTTATCCTCCATTTTAATTTTATGCTGCATAATTCCAATACCCCCTAGTAACATAATTCCGGAATTTGGGTTGACCGAAAAAATATTAAAAATTTGCCCAAACTTGGCAGATACAGTAAATCCACGCTCTAAAAAATAAATCTCCGAATACAATCCGTTATTAGCTAAAATTCCGCCATTCGAATCACGAAAACCAGAGGTAAAGTCAACTTCCTTTACCTTATTACCGAAAATGTAATTCCAATCCACCCCATAAATAAAGTTCTTTCTAGTTTTAAATAAAAACGAGACTCCAATTTCGGAGTGATTACCAAAACGGTTCGCTAAATCACCACCAGGAATTTTATACGCATACGAAAAATCAATAATTGGTGCAAAAACAGTAGAATCTTTGACACTTACTTGAGATTTAGAGGTTAAACTAACACACAACAAAAAAAATACAACCCACCATTTACCCATGATGCGAAGATATTCTTAAAGTTAATAGATTCAAACATTTTAACATCATTTGAAATTCAATTTTAATGGAGTAAAATTACCGATAGGTGCTACCTAATTTAAAGGTAAATGTCTTTTTTGAGACCACACTCTAGCCTAAATTTGCAAGTCTTATTATTCCTGAATATTTTCATTCAATTTTCAGGAGTTATTATTTTAAATCCCTTTAAATAAAAAGTATGAATATTACAGTTGTTGGAACAGGATATGTAGGTTTGGTTACCGGAACTTGTCTAGCTGAAAGTGGCGCAAATGTAACTTGCGTTGACATTGACGTTAAAAAAGTGGAAAAGATGAAAGCGGGTATTGTACCCATTTACGAACCACACTTAGACGTTCTTTTTGAAAGAAACATAAAACAAAATAGACTTCAATTTACGACTGATTTAAAATCAGCAATTCAAGATAGCACAATTATTTTTCTTGCCCTACCTACCCCTCCTGGAGAAGATGGGAGTGCCGACCTCTCTTATATCTTAGGAGTAGCAAAAGACTTAGGTGAAATGATTACGGATTACAAAGTAGTTATTGACAAAAGTACCGTTCCGGTAGGAACATCTGAAAAGGTGGAAAAAGCATTAAATAAGGCATTGGATTCTCGATTTGGTAACGACACCATAAATCGCCCTGATTTTGATGTAGTATCAAACCCAGAGTTTTTACGTGAAGGATTTGCGGTGGATGATTTCATGAAACCCGACCGAATTGTGATTGGCTCCTCATCTCAACGTGCAAATGATTTAATGGACAAAATTTACGCTCCATTTGTACGTCAAGGAAACCCAGTTATTTTTATGGACGAAAAATCCGCAGAATTAACCAAATATGCAGCAAACTCATTTTTAGCAACAAAAATTTCATTTATGAATGAAATTGCTAACTTATGTGAACTCTTAGGTGCTAATGTTGATGATGTCAGGAGAGGAATTGGAACCGATACTAGGATTGGTAATAGATTCCTATTTCCAGGGATTGGCTATGGAGGAAGTTGTTTTCCAAAAGATGTACAGGCATTAGCAAAATCATCTTCCGAAGCAGAATATGATTTTAAAATTCTTAATGCAGTTATGGACGTGAACAAAACACAAAAAACAGTTCTTGTTCCCAAAATCAAGGACTTTTACAATAATGATTTAAAAGGAAAAAAATTCGCTGTTTGGGGTCTTGCATTTAAACCCGACACAGACGATATTCGAGAAGCACCAGCTTTATATATCATAGATGAATTAATAGCAGCGGGTGCTGAAATTACAGCCTTTGACCCTGAAGCAATGGACAATGTAAAAGAATTAATAGGCGACAAAATCTCTTATGTATCTAATGAGTATGATGCCTTAGATGCAGCTGATGCACTTTTAATTTTTACAGAATGGCAAATTTTTAGAAACCCTAATTTCACCAAAATTGCTAATCAATTAAAAGAAAAGGTAATTTTTGATGGACGTAATCTATATGACCTCAAAAACATGCAAGAGCTTGGATTTTACTACAATTCAATTGGTAGAGAAGAGGTGAAAAAATAATCAATTAAAATTAATGTAAAAGAGGGAGAGCCCTCTTTTATAAAGAAATCAAATTTAGGTATGAAAACAGTTTTAATAACAGGAGCAGCAGGATTCTTAGGCTCTCATTTATGTGATCGATTTTTGAAAGAAGGTCATCGTGTGATTGGTATGGACAATCTAATTACAGGAGATTTAAAGAATATAGAGCACCTCTATAATAATCCTCATTTTGAATTTGTAAACCACGATGTTTCAAAGTTTGTTCATGTACCAGGCGAGTTGGATTACATTTTACATTTTGCATCACCTGCTTCACCAATTGATTATTTAAAAATTCCGATTCAAACCCTAAAAGTAGGTTCTTATGGAACGCACAATTTATTAGGTTTAGCAAAATCAAAAAATGCTCGGATTTTAATTGCTTCCACTTCGGAAGTTTATGGTGACCCTAAGGTTCATCCGCAAGTAGAAAGTTATTATGGACACGTGAATCCTGTTGGTCCAAGAGGTGTTTACGATGAGGCAAAACGCTACATGGAAGCAGCTACAATGGCCTATCACACCTACCATAATGTAGATACAAGAATTGTAAGGATTTTTAACACGTATGGACCTAGAATGCGTTTAAATGATGGACGTGTATTACCTGCATTCATCGGTCAAGCTTTACGTGGTGAAGATCTAACTATTTTTGGAGATGGAAGTCAAACCAGATCATTTTGTTACGTTGACGATTTGATTGAAGGGATCTATCGTTTATTACTAAGTAATACGCATGACCCGGTTAATATTGGTAACCCTTCAGAAATAACTATAGGTCAATTTGCTGAAGAAATCATTAAACTCACTGGGACGGATCAAAAGGTAATCTACAAAGATTTACCACAAGATGATCCAACGCAAAGACAACCAGAAATAACTAGAGCAAGAGAAATTCTAGGATGGGAACCAAAAGTTGGTAGAGCAGAAGGTTTAGCCATTACTTATGAGTATTTCAAATCTCTTTCACACGAAGAATTATACAAAACAGAACATAATACCTTCGAAGGTTACATCAAGAAATAGCAAACTATTACATACAAAAAAAGGCGATAAATAAATTTATCGCCTTTTTTTGTGTACTTCCTTTTTTTTAAAATTAGAAACTCCAAATATCATGTTCTCTATTAAAAATTTCTTCTTCAATTTTCTCTGCTTCTAGAAGAGCATCTAATGGAACTTTGTAATCACCAATAGCTCGATCGTATACATTCGAAACCTTTACAATTCTACTATTGAATTTTCTCTTCCAAAACAATTCTTCATAAGTCATTCGATCAGCATCATTATGCGTGTTGTACACCTCCGCTTCCGCAAAAACAAATCTAGCTTCCGGAAAGTAAATCCAAAAAGCCTCAGAATAACCTTCAATTTCACCTTCGGAATTTTTCTCAGGTTTCATAGGGGCTATACCCAAAATCCTTGTTTCCATAACCGATCTTTGTTTATCAAAGAATACTTCTTCTTTTAGTCTAAAACGGGTAATTGTATTCCATTTTATTGAGTCCAATTGCTCATAATACTCAACGTCACCGTATTCATCAGCATCGCCAGCAACCGTATTTGTGGTTGTCATAGACTTCATTACTTCTGCATACGTTACTTGCCTTTTAAATGTGTCATCTGGAAATAAGGTTGTTGAATCCTTTGCAGAATACGCATGCAACCTTTCTAACTCAATCGCTTCTTTAATAATCTGCATAAGATTCTTACGGCCTTGAGTAGGGTCTAACGGAAAATAAAATGAGTTATTTGCCTTTTCACGCATATCTACTTCTCTCCAAACCCGTTGAAGCCACATTATATCTGCCTCCCGTAATTGCACATAGGGTATAGGCTTTTTGTGAGGTGTGTCAACAGACTTAGAATAAATCCCATCCAATGGAGATTCCGCTCCAGGGTCAAGGACTTGACTCATGCCATTATAAGCGACAAAAACACCAACGCTTATTGCTAAAAACTCTTTTAATTTCATAATTTCCTATTTAATATCAACAACAACATTACCCGGAATTAATTCTTTTTGACCACTTGGACCAACAACCCAAATATTCTTAATTACAATTTGGGATTTTGATTTTTGATTTTTAATTAAGATTTGTTGCTTTGAAGAGACACGATCGCTATTGGATTTTATAGAATTTTTCTTCCCTTTAACATATCCCACCATATCAAAACTTTTCACGACATATTTAATTCCGTCAAACATAAAGTCTTCCAATTCTACCGTTACTTTCTGTGCAGCTTTTAATTGAGGTAAAGACACTCTACCCGATCCTACAACAGTAGCGAACTTAGGCGTTGGCTTTGGAATTGATTTCACCCTAAATTCAGAGCTCCCCATTGATTTTGTCCCAGTCTCCGTTTTCACAGATACATTTACTTGTACTTTTCTAGATGAATTCCCTGGAGTTACGAAATAAGCTCCATTAGATCCAGACAATGTACCTCCGGAAGCAGTCACTATTAATTCACTTGCAGAAAAACCTGAAACAGAAACGTCTATTGGATTTTTTAATGACCTATACATTACGTTCATTTTAGTTGGAGAAACCACCAAAGAAGGTTTTGCAGCTATAAAAGAATGCTCAAATGGATACATTACAAATTCATTGGTTCCAGGTTTTTTTAATTTAATAATACCACCCCATTTCACTTCACCTTCAGAAGTAGGCTTATAACCATAACTTGCAACTCCATTATTAACCTTAATTCTACCCGTATCAACAGCATTTGAAATCCCCCATTCATTCATCGCTTTACCTGCGGTGTCCAAAGCGCTTCCAACCTCTAAAATTGGATTTTCCGTAGTACTATATGCTGCGACAATTACATCTGCCTTAAATGAATCACCCAAAACAACATAGTTAGAATTAGGTATAACCTTCACTTCAACTTTATCAAATTTGAAATCTTTAGCTGAAATGTTACTCATTAACATTTTTAACACCTCCGCTTCTCTATTTTTTACTTCCGTTTGAAAAATAGTAATGTCAGTAATTACAGCAGCCAATGGAGCATGATAAAAATGTGCCAACTCCCATGATAAATAGGTGCCATCAGTTTGTTTTACATCCTCATAATTAAACCCAAGGTTGTAGGTCCCTTTTGCTGAGGCCGGAACTTCAGCCATCATTTCTCGCTTCCAATCCTTAATTTTTTCTTTTAGTTCCAACATGGTAAATTCACCAGAAGCCGGATTCATTTCATCATTTCCTAAAAGAACATGTGAAGGCATATCAATATTATCCACAGCCTCAACATTAGTAAGTAAATACATACTATCATCCAACATTTCTTCCGGAGTTTTACCTTCGGTATGCTCAATAATATGATGCTTTAAATGCATCATATACTCATTCAATTTCTCAGAGGCCTCAACAACTCTTTTCGCTGCAAAGTAAAACTCTCCAACTTTCTCCGGGTTTTGACCATATTGATTTTCAAATGCACCAAGAGTCTCCCCATTTTTTTCGTCAAATGCTTTATTGGTCTCTTCCATTGCTCCATTTATTACAATGAAGGAATTTAATACAGACTTTGAAACATTCATCGCCAATAATGCAAGCAAAACAAGGTACATCATACCTATCATTGCCTGCCTAGGCGTTTCCTTATCACCACTCATAGTTTGTTTATTTTCTAATTAATATCTAATAATAAAAACTAACTATGAACGATTCACGTTCATTGCAGATAACATATTACCATAAACAGTGTTTAATGATTCTAAGTTATTGGATAATTCGGAAATATTTTCTTTGTAACGTTTAGTATCTTCAACTGAATCGTTTAGATTGTTAACCAAAGTTTGCATATTCTCAAACATTTGACCACTTACATTCACTTGATTAGTTGAATTTTCTAATTGCATTTCATAAACAGAGTTTAAAGAAGCAAGATTTTCAGATACTCTTTTTAAATTCTCAGCATAAGTTGCTCCATCTTCGTTTGACACAGATAACCCTGTCAATGCTTCAGCTGCATTATGATAAGAATCAGAAAGTTGATTTACATTTTGGGCCGCTCCTTGAACACTTTCCACGAAAGAATTTGTTGCTGAAGACGCATCTCCAAGAGAATTCATATTGCTTGCTGTTTCTGCAAAATTACGCATGCCAGAACCTAAGCTTTCAATTAATTCTTGACCAATTTTAGCTTCTTCAAGCATAGAGTCTAATTCTTGAGTTGCAGTAAGTCCAGAACCTCCACTTTCACCAGGTACAGCTCTTGAGTCACCCGCGTAATCTTCTGCTAATTCAGGATAAACTAAAGACCAATCTGGATCTTCATGCGTTGGATCAAAAGCAGATAAAAAGAAAATAGCCGCTTCAGTAGAAAGTCCAATAATAAGCATTGGACCAGATCCTGGGTAATGCTGAAGTTTAAACAATGCGCCAATAATTACAACTGATGCTCCCCATCCATAAACGTATTTCATGAAGTTTTTCCAACTTTTACTCCCTGGTCTAAACCCTGTAATTTCCTTGCTCATAATCTAAGATTTTGTGTATTATTTGTTTTTATTTTTATGGATAATTTAATTTCTATAATTCATCTCCTTTGGCTCTACCCAAGTAAGACATTACATTTCTAAAACCAATGTAACTTTTTGCGGTATCTTGGTATTCGTATGATCTAACTCCTACACCTAAATAGTAACCTACATCTTTCCAAGAACCACCACGAATAACCTTTCTTTTATATACAGGTTGCTCATCGTCCTCCGCTTCATATTCGTAATCCGCATTCATATCGTGTCCAAACTCATACGCTGATTCACTGTATGCATTATTAGTCCATTCTGCTACATTACCTGACATACAATATAAACCGTAGTCATTTGGAGAGTACGAATAAACGTTAACCGTTTGAAAGCCACCATCATCTACATAGTTACCACGTAATGGTTTGAAGTTAGCCAAGAAACAACCTGCGTCATTTCTAATGTATGGGCCACCCCATGGGTACTGAGACACAGCTAAGCCACCCCTTGCAGCATATTCCCATTCCGATTCGGTTGGCAATCTAAAATCTTGAACCAAAGGTAAACCTGCCATATCTAAAGCATCGTTAAAATAACGTGTTCTCCAATGACTAAAAGCTTTTGCTTGTTTCCAAGTCACTCCAACTACTGGGTAATAATCATAAGCTGGATGCCAAAAATACATTTGCGCCATAGGCTCATTATAAGAGTATGAAAAATCTGCAATCCACACTAAAGTATCTGGATATACATCTACTTCATCATCTCTAATAAAGTCCGCACGGGAATATTGGTAATCATCTTGAATGTAATTACGTTGACGTCCTTTCTGAGCGGCTTGTTTATAATCAATCCAACTATATTGAAATCTCAATTTAGTGATGTCAATATGTTTTTTCCCATAATAACGATCACTTTCAGAATAGAACATAGGTTCTAACGCATCAATGATATCCTCGTTACCATCTCTACCACCAGTCCAAGGGATTTCATAGTTCCAAGCAATTCGTGGTTCATCTAAATCATTACCATATTGATCCGTAGTAATTCCATATTCTACCTCATCCACTTCCAATAAATAAGTTCTTGCGATAGAATCTCGTACCCAATTTACAAATTGTCTGTATTCATTATTGGTAATTTCAGAATCGTCAATATAAAACGCAGCTAATGAAACCGTTCTAGACAGCGCAACATTTGCGTAAGGAACATCTTGATCATTCTCCCCCATTACGAAACTTCCCATCGGAATGTAAGCCATTCCATAAGGGTCGATATCAAACCATGCGGGTCTATTCTGAACTCCGGTAAGCTGTCCTCCATCGCCAGATGCACAGGAAGCAACAAAAGTTGCAATTGTTAGAAATAATAATATTCGTTTCATGATATTATGTTTAGTGATCGTCAAAATCTAAGTGGATAAACGTGTGTTTTGTAGTCTTATTGTATTTGAGCTTATAAAAATCTAACCGTGTGATGTTCTTCCGCTTTAGGTTGGCTAGAAATTGTGAAGCAATAGCGAACATATAGTTCATGCGAACCAGAACTAAATTTCTGAATCTGTGAAGTAGTAAAATCGTAAGAGTAGCCTACTTTTAATAAACCACCTGCGGCATTTTCACCCTTCATTTGAAAGTTGGCACCTAACATTAAAGCAACAGCATCTTGCACTCTATAATGTAAGCCTCCCCAAAATTGCCCTTGATACTCTATTAAAGAACCAACAGAAATAGCAGTTGAAGCAACATCAGATTTCACAAACAAACCTGGTTGCAAAACCCAATCGCCACTTTGTCCCACTGGAGATTCGTATTGAGCAGAAATATAATATGTTCTATCTATTTGATATTTGAATTGTCTGTATTGTCCAGATCCAATTTTAGAATCTAACACTTTATTGAATTTTGAACCAGTTAAATGTGTAGATGATAAACCGATAGATAATTTCTTTGGAATTTTATAGTATAGTCCAAAATCCATATCGAATCCTCCCTCGGAAGCACCGTTTACAGGAATGCTTGGATCCCCAACCACACCTTGACTAGCAATCCAGTCGGAACCAATTGATTTTGAGATATATCCCAAACCAATACCAGCACTCAAAACACCAGGACCGACATTGGTAAATTTATACGCGTAACTTAACTTAGCAACCATAGTCGTTTCAGGGCCTAATTTATCCGACATAACCGTAATTCCAAGACCATGAGACCCAAATTTTTCAATAGGTGCTTCTGCAGTAAAAAGGAAAGTTGTTGGTTCGCCTCCGAATCCAACCCATTGCAATCTTCCTATCATTGAGGCACAAATTGCATCATGACTACCCACAACAGCAGGGTTTTGATATGCTAAACCTTGATATTGACCTACAGTAAACTGCGGATCCTGCTGCGCATTAGCGACACCAAAACCGGCCACAAGCCCTATGAACACAAGAATCTTCTTCATCATCCCTTTTAAATTTTTTTCTTTTGATTACTATTCAAAATACAATCGCTAAAGTATATAAATATTTGTCTTATCAAAAACTTTTTATTTTTACTTGTTTTACAACCAATTCAACCTCTTTTACTCCAAGGTCAATTAGAGAAATTTGCGATATGTTTTCACCCATAATTCAGGCAATTCATTTTGACCAGCTATCTGATATTCGGTATACGAACAAGGAACCATATTTAACCTTCTATATCGAGTTGATTTTGAATCCGGATAAGGCACTAACATCCACCATCGGTCTGTACGCAAGCTTTTGTAAAATACCAAATCCTCATCGGCTCCTGATACCGGAACACGGTACTTCAAATAATTTGAATCATTTGGTTTTGGCACTTCATGTTTTCGGTTAACAAATCCCTCCATAAAATACCAAATCATTTGAGATACTAAAAGGGCTGAATTTCCATTTTCATCAAGTCTTGGATTATATTCAAACAAACCAAAACAAGACAATTTCTCGCTCATTCCAGCATACCTAGTTAACTGACATGCTTCATCTGGCAGTAATCCATTAGGAGTAGCGTTACCACAACCAGTCATATCTGCCGACTGAATGGCACTTACATCAAAACTCAATATATCTGAATTTCGTAAAACGGGTTCAACACCTCTAATGTTTCCTCTTACCTCACCCAATCTTATGGTATCAAAAAACAACTTTTCCATCAACCCCAGAATATTTGGAGGGCAGAAGTAGGATTGATAACCCACATTGGCATAGTTGAACAAGAAACTGGGTTGATGTAGTAAAATACTGCTCAAGTAAGAATTTGCATTTATGGGTGCATCCGTAGCATCGCTAATATCAAATTTGTTATCTATGCTTGTTAAATTCACCAACTGCTCGGTCTTTTCATAACCTCTGTATAATGGAAGAGTGAGATCTTGACTTCCACCAATAACAATTACTGTTTTCCCTTTTTTAACCAATGCATCCATACATGATTGCAATGCGAAATAAGTATCCTCAATTGTTTCACCCGGAAGAATATTTCCCAAATCCACCATGGCAGGAAATTCGTCAAAATAAAGGGAATATAATTTCTCTCTAACTTTATTCGCTCCAGCACCACAACCACCGTTATTCACAGAACCTCTTTCTTCTTTAACTCCAACTAGAATTAAATCTGCATCCATCCAATTCGGAAAATCGCCTGCTTCTTTGAAAGAAGAGATTAAACCTCCAATTTGCTCTTGATAATAATCCGTATTATCCGATGGGATAGGTGAAAAATAAAGTGATATATCCATTTAAATGCTGGTTAATTTATGCCTTTTTGGAAGTTGTCTTCTTTACGGTTGTCTTCTTTGCAGTGGTTTTCTTTTTAGCTGCAGGTTTCTTTTTAGCTGCCGCCTTTTTCTTGGGAGCCGCCTTCTTTTTTGCGGGTGCTTTTTTTGCTTTAGCCTTTTTCGGTTGTTTGGCAATCATTTCCAAACAGTCTTCATAAGACAAACTCAAAGGGTCGGTCCCTTTTGGAAGAATTTTATAATTTGCCTTAACTAATTTAATATATGGGCCATATCGACCTTCAATGATTCTTAAATCCGGATCCTCATCAAAAGTTTTAAGCAATGCCTTTTTATCTGCTTCAATTTTCTCTTTAATTAACACAGCTCCTCTATCATAAGTAACCGTATAAGGATTATCTCCGTTTGCTTCTTTTAAGCTAACGAACATACTTCCTAAACGCAAATAAGGACCAAAACGACCAATAGCAGCGTACAAGTTTTGACCTTCATATTCTCCCAACAATCGAGGTAATTTAAATAACTCCATTGCCTCTTCAAACGTAACGCTCGAAATTTTCAAAGGTGGAATTAATGAGGTGAATTTTGGTTTTTCTTCATCATCCACATGACCAATTTGAATCATCGGGCCGAAACGACCAATACGAGCATACACAGGCTTTCCTGTTTCCGGGTCTTCTCCTAATAAACGCTCACCTGTAGCTCTTTCACTATGTTCAAGCGTATGTTCTACTTTTTCATGGAAACCTGAATAAAAATCTTCAATCATTTTATTCCATGAAACTTCACCATCGGCAATTCTATCAAACTCTAGTTCAACATCAGCCGTGAAATGGAAGTTTAAAACCTCTTCAAAATGCTGAATTAAAAAATCGTTTACTACTTCTCCAATGTCCGTAGGAAACAGTTTATTTTTCTCTTTACCAGTGGTTTCGGTTTTTACGGTTGTGGAAATTTCATTAGGTGTAACTTCAATAAAGTTATAGTCTCTTTGTTCTCCTTCCGTGGATTTTTTCTCTACGTAACCACGTTTTTGAATGGTAGATATGGTAGGTGCATAGGTAGAAGGACGTCCAATTCCTAACTCCTCCAATTTTTTTACCAAACTCGCCTCAGAATATCTTGGTGGATGCATTGTAAAACGTTGCACTCCCTGAGCAGATTGCAATATCAAGTTATCACCTTCAATCATGACAGGCAACATTCCGGAATCCACTGGATTCTCGGCATCTTCATCAGTAGAAACTTGATACACCTTTAAAAACCCATCAAATTTAATCACCTCTCCTTGCGCAGTAAATTTCTTATCGGCTAAACTAACACCAATTTTCACAGTCGTTTTTTCCAATTGCGCATCTGCCATTTGAGAGGCAATTGTTCTTTTCCAAATTAACGAATATAAACGCTCCTCGTTTCTATCCCCACTTATGGAATCTTTATCAAGGTAGGTAGGACGAATGGCCTCGTGAGCCTCTTGCGCACCCTTTGATTTCGTAGCGAATTTTCTCGGCTTCGAATACTCTTTTCCATACATGGAGGTTATTGCATCTGCCGATGCATCCCTTGCTAAGTCAGATAAATTAAACGAATCAGTCCTCATGTAGGTTATCTTTCCAGCCTCATAAAGATGCTGAGCAACAACCATGGTTTGATTTACCGAAAATCCTAGTTTTCTTGAAGCTTCTTGTTGAAGTGAAGAGGTAGTAAATGGCGGTGCTGGTGATTTCTTAGCAGGCTTACTAACCACACTTTCAACATTAAACGAAGCGTCCTTACATTTTTCTAAAAATGCCGTTGCTTCTTTCCCTGATGTAAACTTCTCAGAAATATTTGCTTTAACAGCAGACCCGTTTTCAAGGTTAAACATACCAGTAACTCGGTAAAACACTTCCGACTTATAATCTCTAATTTCTCGTTCTCGTTCTACAATAAGACGAACGGTTACCGATTGCACACGACCTGCTGACAATGAAGGCTTAACTTTTCTCCATAAAACTGGAGACAATTCAAAACCTACTAATCTATCCAAAACTCTCCTTGCTTGTTGCGCCTTTACAAGGTCTATATCAATTTCACGTGGATTTTGAATAGCCTTTTGAATGGCTGTTTTAGTAATCTCGTGAAAAACGATTCTTTTTGTGTTTTCTGATTTTAACCCTAAGACTTCGCTAAGGTGCCAAGAAATGGCTTCTCCCTCGCGATCCTCATCCGTTGCTAACCAAACAATGTCCGCTTTTTTAGCAAGACTTTTAAGCTCCGTAACAATTTTCTTCTTATCGGGAAGCACATCATAATTCGGCTCAAATTTATTTTCTATGTCAATGGCTACACCCTTTTTAGCTAAATCTCGTACGTGCCCGTAACTAGACTTTACTGTAAACCCTTTTCCTAAAAACCCTTCGATGGTTTTTGCCTTTGCAGGCGACTCAACTATAACCAAATCCATATATAACGGTGCTTTAAATCTTCTATAACCTTATTGTATAGGCTGCAAATTAAACGAATTAAAAATGAGATAAACAAACACCTTTATCATAGAATACGCATTAACAACTGATTTAAAGGTTGTTAAAATTAATATTATATTTATTCTGCCACTATGTCACATCTGGGGAATTTGTTAATTTTGCCGTCCACAAAAAATAGACATTTAGATAATGGAAGAACTACTCGGTCATAATAAGGTTATTGATGAATCTCTTCAAGGTCAAGCGACCATGATTAAGAATGAAGGAACTGAGAAAACGAAAAAAATGTACATTGAGAACTACGGTTGTCAAATGAATTTTTCGGATAGTGAGATTGTGGCTTCTATCCTAACCAAGGATGGTTACGAAACTACTTCAGAAGAAACAGAAGCGGATTTAATTTTGGTAAATACCTGTTCTATTCGAGAGAATGCAGAAACTAGGGTGCTTAACCGATTGGGGCATTTTAAGAAAACCAAAAAGCAAAAACCAGGTCTTATCATTGGTGTTTTAGGCTGCATGGCCGAGCGAATGAGAGAAACTTTACTTGAAAAAGAAAAACTGGTAGATATTGTTGCCGGACCTGATGCATACCGAGATTTGCCTAATTTAATTGAAGAAGCCTCTGAAGGAAGAAAAGCGGTAAACGTTCTACTTTCACGAGAAGAAACTTACGCAGAAATTAGTCCTGTACGATTAAGTTCAAATGGAGTAACTGCATTCATATCTATCATGCGAGGTTGTGATAATATGTGCTCGTTTTGCGTAGTACCATTTACACGGGGGAGAGAAAGAAGTAGAAACCCAGAAACCATTGTAAAAGAGGCAAAAGAACTTTTTGACCAAGGCTTTAGGGAGGTGACTTTATTGGGTCAAAATGTGGATTCATACCGATGGAACATGTCCAGCAAAGGAGTAATTAAAGATGAATCTAAACCTACGGTAAATTTTGCGGGATTGATGGATATGGTAGCTCAGGTATCCCCTGAATTACGAATTCGATTTTCCACTTCCCATCCAAAAGACATGACTAATGAGGTATTGGAAGTAATGGCAAAACACACCAACATTTGTAAATACATTCATTTACCCGTTCAATCGGGAAACTCGGATATTCTGGTTAAAATGAATCGTGGATATACGCGAGAATGGTATTTAGAACGAATAGCATCCATAAGACGAATTATGCCAGATTGCGCTATTTCTACGGATATTATCTCTGGGTTTTGTACCGAAACTGAAGAACAACATCAGGACACCCTATCACTTATGAAAGAGGTGGATTACGATTTTGCTTTTATGTTCAAATATTCGGAACGTCCTAGAACATTGGCAGAACGAAAATTTGAAGACGATGTTACAGAGGAAGATAAGTCGAGAAGGCTGGAAGAAATAATAAAAATTCAACAAGCTAGTTCTTTAAAAAGGAACAAAGCGCATGTAGGGAAAGTATTTGAAGTTTTGGTAGAAGGTCAATCCAAAAGGTCAGCCGAAAAGGTTTTTGGAAGAACCACTCAAAACGCTGTTGTAATTTTTGACAAAGCAGATTTGAAACCCGGAGATTATGTCCACGTAAAAATCACCGATTGTTCATCAGCCACCTTACAAGGAATAATAAATAACTAAGAATTCATGGATATTCTTTCTGCAAAACAACGATTTGGCATCATTGGAAACAATGAAATACTAAATCGGGCTATTGAAACGGCTATTCGAGTTGCCCCAACATCCTTGAGTGTTTTGGTAACAGGCGAAAGCGGTGTTGGAAAGGAAAATATTCCGCAGATTATTCACGCTTATAGCCAAAATAAGCACAATAGATATGTTGCCGTAAACTGTGGAGCTATTCCGGAAGGAACAATTGATTCCGAACTATTTGGTCACGTTAAAGGTTCGTTTACGGGTGCTCATGCAGAGCGGAAAGGTTATTTTGAAGAGGCAGATGGAGGTACTATTTTTTTAGATGAAATAGGTGAACTTCCAAAAGCTACTCAGGCCAAATTATTGCGAATTTTGGAATCGGGTGAATTTATAAAAGTAGGTTCATCCAAAGTTTTAAAAACTAATGTAAGGATTGTAGCCGCAACTAATGTAAATATTGAAATTGCAATCAAAGAGGGTAAGTTTAGAGAGGATTTATATTATCGTTTAAACACAGTTCCCATTGTATTACCTCCTCTTCGGAAACGTGGAGAAGACATTAATTTACTATTTAGGAAATTCGCATCTGATTTTGCTGAAAAATATAGAATGCCCGTTATTCGTTTATCGGAAGATTCTAAGCGCATAATTCAGAATTATTACTGGCCAGGAAACATTAGACAGCTAAAAAATATTACGGAACAACTATCCATTCTTGAAAAGAATCGGGTAATTGAACCCTCGAAATTACTCACGTATTTACCTAATTATTCTGAAAGCCATCTACCTGTTTTGGCAAATGTTGAATCGAAAGAAAACTTGAATGAACGAAATATGCTGTTCAAGGCTTTGATTGATATGCGTGCGGAAGTGGAGCAACTAAAAAGCGCCATGAAATCATTAGCTCAAGGGAATAGTATTAATCCCTCAAATTTTGAATCAGATATTGAAGGAGAATTTGAATCTAATTCACAAGAGCTTACTTTAAAAGGAGCTAATATGCCACTTTCGCAAATTCACTATAATCAAAGGTCTATTTCCACGGCCGAGGAAGTAGAAGAATCTTTATCCTTAGAAGCAAAAGAAAAGGAGTTGATAGAAAAAGCCCTTGACAAACATCGCGGTAAAAGAAAATATGCAGCCCAAGACCTGGGTATTTCTGAGCGTACTTTGTACCGAAAAATTAAAGAATACGATTTAAACTAAATGAAAAATCTATTTATTATAACCGTTTTGACGGTATTGTTTAGCGCTTGTTCCGCTAGCTATAGTTTCACTGGTACTTCTGTAGGCGATGCCAAAACTATTTCTATTGAAACTGTAACTAATAGAGCTCCTTTGACTCCCCCGGGATACACCCAATCTTTTACCGAAGGGTTAAAAGAATTGTATTTGAGACAAACCAGTTTAGACTTAGTGAAAACAGATGGCGATCTGCAATTATCGGGGTTTATTCAGCGTTATTCTTCAGGCCCTATTGCCACTACCGGTAATGAAACCACCTCTCAAAACAGGCTCAATGTTACGGTGCATATTAAGTTCATTAATAAACTAGACCCATCCCAAAATTTCGATAAAAATTTTGCTCGTTTTGTAGACTATTCTTCTACCCAAAGTTTGAATGCAGTTCAGGATGAACTATTTGCTTCCATTACCGATCAACTAGCTCAAGATATTATTCAAGCATCAATTGGTAGTTGGTAATGAACACCGCTAAAATTATATCGTTCGTAGAAAACCCAGCGTTATTAGCTACGGTAGAAATTGATGTCTTAGAAAAAATAATTACGGCCTACCCCTATTTTTCTATCGCACGAATACTTCTCACAAAGAAAATGCAGCAGGAACAACACCTCCTTTTTAAAAAGGAAATAAAAAAAACTGCTGTTTCTATTCCCTTTGGTAAAAATTTATACGAATTTCTTTATCAAAAAGAAATTCAGAAAACCATTATTGAATCACAGGAAATTGAAGAACCATTAGAAAAATTACCCGAAACTACTGTTGTTACTGCGAAAGAGGTTCCACCATCTACAACCGAAGATAATCATTCTTCCTTTACGCAACCCGTAGAAATTAAACCCTCGAGTGTAAGAAAAACTAGGTTTTCTAAACCCATTGATCTAAAAGATTTCGGCACCGAAAAAGCAAGTGAGATGGACATTCTAGAACAACAAATCATAGGTCAAACTATTGAACATGTTCTGTCTGCGGAAATTGAAGCCCAGCATCAACTAGTACAAAAAAACCCTCTTCCTGAGACTGAAATGATTTCTAGCTCTCAGAAATTTTCGGATTGGTTAACCATCCTCGATCAAGACCGGTTAAAAACATGGCGAACTCCAGTCACTGAAAATGAAGTAAAAACCCCAAGCGAATCGGATATTATTGATTCATTTCTTCAAAAGGATATTAATATAATTACACCAACCAATGAGGACACAACCTACTCCCCAACAAACTTAGCAAGGTTGAGTGTAGTTGATGACGAAGATTTTGTGACCGAAACATTAGCAGATATATATGCCAAACAAGGCAATCTATTAAAAGCATTAGCAGCATATAATAAATTGTTATTGAAATATCCGGAAAAAAAGACTTACTTTGCCGCCCGAATTGAAAAAATTGAAAAGGACTTAAAATAAAATAGAATGAGCTTTATTACTGTATTAATTATTATCGTGGGTGTTTTATTAGGATTAGTTGTATTAATCCAAAACCCAAAAGGTGGAGGTTTAGCCTCTGGATTTAGTGGTGCTAACCAATTTGGTGGGGTTCAAAGAACAAATGACTTTTTAGATAAATCTACTTGGACATTAGTAATTGCTTTATTTGTATTAAGCGTATTCTCATCTTCATTAACGAGTACAGTAACCACTGTTTCGGAGGATGGCACTTCTGAATTTCAAGAATTGGTTGAAGGCGAATCTGGTCAACAAGCACCAGTTACCCCTGCGGTTCCTGAATAAGGAAACAAAACTTATTTAAAATGTCAGCTTGTCACACAGGCTGACATTTTTTTTGCTTCAAATTTTGGATATCTGCCAATTTGAGCCCCTTGATCTATTGGCACAAAAAATGACTATCGCCCACCAAACTATTAGTATAACAACTTAAAATATATAACAATGTCGAAATTAAATATCCAACCACTTGCGGATAGAGTGATTATTGAAGCTGCTCCGGCAGTAGAGAAAACAGCTAGCGGAATTATTATTCCAGATACAGCCAAAGAAAAACCTCAACAAGGAACTGTGGTAGCTGTAGGAAAAGGCTTAAAAGATGAGCCTATGACTGTAAAAGTTGGTGATGTAGTGCTTTACGGAAAGTATTCAGGGACAGAAATCTCAGTAGAAGGAGGCGATTACCTAATCATGAAGGAAGCCGATATTTACGCTATTGTTTAATTAACGAATAAAAAAAGAAGAAAATGGCAAAGCAAATTTTGTTTGATATAGAAGCTAGGGACCTGTTAAAAAACGGAGTAGATAAATTAGCAAATGCGGTTAAAGTAACACTTGGACCAAAAGGAAGAAATGTAATTATTGACCGTAAATTCGGATCTCCACACGTTACCAAAGATGGTGTTTCAGTTGCAAAAGAAATTGAATTAAAGGACCCTGTAGAAAACATGGGCGCTCAAATGGTTAAAGAAGTAGCCTCCAAAACGGCTGATTTAGCGGGTGACGGAACTACCACTGCAACGGTGCTAGCCCAAGCAATGGTTACTGCTGGTTTAAAAAATGTAGCTGCTGGAGCAAATCCAATGGATTTGAAACGAGGAATTGATATTGCCGTAAAATTGGTAATTGAAAACCTTAAATCACAGTCTATCGAAGTGGGTGATGATAATTCAAAAATTGAGCAAGTCGCTACTGTTTCTGCAAATAACGATACAGAAATTGGATCATTGATCGCTAAAGCAATGGCCAAGGTGAAAAAAGAAGGTGTAATTACCGTAGAGGAAGCAAAAGGTACAGATACCACCGTAGAAGTGGTAGAAGGAATGCAATTTGACAGAGGTTATTTATCTCCATATTTTGTGACCAACACAGAAAAAATGATTACCGAAATGGAAAACCCTTACATCTTGATTTTCGACAAGAAAGTTTCAACGATGAAGGATTTACTTCCTGTATTAGAAAAAACAGCTCAAACCGGAAAAGGGTTGTTAATTATTGCAGAAGATGTAGATGGTGAAGCATTAGCTACTTTGGTGGTAAACCGTTTGAGAGGTAACTTAAAAATTGCTGCAGTTAAAGCACCAGGTTTTGGTGACAGACGTAAAGCAATGCTAGAAGATATTGCTATTCTTACCGGAGGTACATTAATTTCTGAAGAGCAAGGACGTAAATTAGAAGACGCTACCCTAGAAGATTTAGGGACTGCATCTACTATTACCATAGATAAAGACAATACCACTATTGTAAATGGTGCCGGAACAGAAGAAGCAATTGCAAACCGAGTAAATCAAATTAAAGCTCAAATTGAATCTACTACTTCTGACTACGACAAAGAAAAACTTCAAGAACGTTTGGCAAAACTAGCTGGCGGTGTTGCTGTTCTTTATATTGGTGCTGCTACTGAAGTTGAAATGAAAGAAAAGAAAGATCGTGTAGATGATGCTTTAGCTGCCACTCGTGCAGCAGTAGAAGAAGGTATTGTAGCCGGTGGTGGGGTTGCTTTAGTACGCGCTATTAGCACTATAGCTACTATATCTGTTGAAAATGATGACCAAGAAACAGGTGTTGCAATTGTAAGACGTTCTTTAGAAGAACCATTACGTCAAATTGTAACCAATGCTGGTGGTGAAGGCGCTGTTGTGGTTCAGAAAGTATCTGAAGGATCCGATGATTTTGGATTCAATGCACGTACTAACGAATACGAAAACATGATTGCTGCTGGAGTTATTGACCCAACTAAAGTTACAAGAATTGCATTGGAAAACGCTGCATCAATTGCAGGAATGCTTTTAACTACTGAAGTGGTACTAGCAGATGAAGAAGAAGAGAACGCTCCGGCAATGCCTCCTATGGGTGGCGGAATGCCGGGTATGATGTAGATTAGACTAATGTCAACTACTGGTTTTATTTATATTGAAAGACCGTCCAAATTGGGCGGTCTTTTTTTTTGAACCTTCCTAAATCATCTCTTTTCTTATAAATTCTCTTCCCCTAAAACTCTTTAATTGCTTCTCCCGTTTCATCGCTTCCGGCTTATTTTCAAACTTTTCAGTATGAACCAAAATCCACGGTCTAAACTTTTTTGTCCATCCTTTGGTAGCTAATTCGTTATGCGAAAGCAGCCTTTTCCGCATATCTGAGGTAAATCCAATGTAAATCTTATCGAATTCTTTCGAATGCAAAACATATACGGTGAACATATTATTACGTTTTTTGCTATAAAAAAAGCCTCCTAGTTTCCTAGGAGGCCTGTTGTGGCGGGGACAGGACTCGAACCTGCGACCTTTGGGTTATGAGCCCAACGAGCTACCGACTGCTCCACCCCGCGATGTATCTTTGAATTAAGTAGTATTCCTCGTTTCGGGGTGCAAATATATAACTATTTTTTGTTTCTTTGCAAACTAATTTTAACAAATGCATAAAGCTGGTTTTATTAATATGATTGGAAGTCCTAACGTGGGGAAATCTACGTTAGCTAATCAGTTGGTTGGCGATAAGTTATCTATAATAACTTCAAAAGCACAAACAACTAGACATCGAATTTTAGGAATGGTTAATACGGATGACTATCAAATGATTTTCTCCGATTTGCCAGGTATAGTAGACCCTGCATACCGTCTTCACAAAAGCATGATGAATTATATTTATCAATCTTTAAGTGATGCCGACATCTTTTTAGTCGTAGTGGAAGCAGGTGAAAAAGCTTTCAAGGACCAAACTATTCAAGACAAAATCAATAGTTTGGACATTCCAATAGTTGTGGCTCTAAACAAAATTGATACAATTAATCAGGAAGAATTGGATGTAAAAATAGACTATTGGAAATCTCAATTTCCGAAGGGAATGGTTATTCCAGTATCTGCTTTAGAAAAATTCAATTTAGATTCATTGAAAAATGTATTACTCGAAAATCTACCTGAGTCACCTGCATTTTTCCCGAAGGATCAGTTTACGGATAAAAGTGAACGATTCATTGTTTCTGAAAAAATAAGAGAACAAATATTAAAGGTTTATAAAAAGGAGGTACCCTATTCTTCGGAAGTGGTGGTAACTGATTTTTTAAGAGAACCAAATATTATTCGTGTTCGTGCCGAAATTATTGTAGAAAGAGATTCCCAAAAAGGAATTCTCATCGGCAAAGGAGGTAATAAGCTTAAACTAATTGGCACCAACGCAAGATTGGAGCTTGAAGAGTTTTTCGAATCTAAAATCTTCCTAGAAGTTTTTGTTAAAGTGGACAAAAACTGGCGTGATAATGCGCAAAAATTAAAGAAATACGGTTACGAAAATTAACCCCATTCATAAAAAAGAAAAAAATGGCAATAGTTGCAATCATAGGAAGACCAAATGTGGGGAAATCCACCTTATTCAATAGACTTGTTGGTTCAAGGGATGCTATTGTTAATGAGTTTAGTGGCGTTACAAGAGACCGACATTACGGGAAATCCGACTGGAACGGAAAAGAATTTACCATTATTGATACGGGCGGATATGTTACTGGAAGTGATGATGTTTTCGAAAAAGAAATTCGCAATCAGGTTTCCCATGCCTTGGATGAGGCAGACATGATCATCTTTGTGGTGGATGTGGTAGACGGTTTAACCGACTTAGACAAGGAAGTAGCATCAATAGTTAGACCTCTTACCAAAAACATTATTTTGGCTACTAACAAGGTGGATAATTCGCAGCGCGAAATGATGGTTCACGAGTTTTATCAACTAGGTATGGGTGAAGTATTTCCTATTTCGGCCATCAATGGCTCTGGAACAGGAGAACTGTTGGATGAACTTGTAAAAAGATTACCTGAAGAAGAAGAAAAAGAGGAAAGTGAGTTTCCTAAAATTGCTGTTGTAGGTCGTCCTAATGCGGGTAAATCTTCTTTTATTAATCAGCTTACTGGGCAAGACAGAAACATCGTTACACCTGTTGCTGGAACCACCAGAGATTCCATCAACACTCATTTTAACGCCTACGGATTTGAATTTGATTTTGTTGATACCGCGGGTTTAAGAAAGAAAACCAAAGTGCACGAAGATTTGGAGTTTTACTCCACTTTAAGAACCATTAAATCTATTGAAGAATCAGATGTTTGCATTTTGATGATTGATGCCACCGTAGGATTTAACGTACAGGATGTTACGATTTTCAGTCTGATTCAACGGAATAAAAAGGGCGTGGTTATACTGATCAATAAATGGGATTTGGTTGAAAATAAATCTACCAACTCGTTAAAAGAATACGAACAATCTATTAGAGACCGTATTGCACCGTTCACTGATGTTCCTATGGTTTTTGTATCAGTTAAAGACAAGCAACGATTAATTAAAGCTTTGGATATTACGCTTAAGGTCTATGAAAACAAAAAGCAAAAAATAAGTACTTCCAAGCTTAATGAGTTCTTTTTACCACTTATAGAGCGGAATCCGCCACCTGCTTTAAAAGGAAAGTTCATCAAAATAAAGTATGTCACCATGCTTCCTAAGCCATTTCCGGCTTTTGCATTTTTTGCCAATTTACCGCAATATGTGAAGGATCCTTATAAACGATTTTTAGAAAACAAGCTTCGTGAGCACTTTGACTTTACTGGAATTCCTATAGTGATTTCCATGAAGAAAAAATAATTTAAAAGAAAGGCGGAATTTTACAATTCCGCCTTTCTTTTTTCTCAAATCCTTTTCCACTATTCAAAAAGACATAAAAAAGGCAATCCCATATGCTAGAATTGCCTTTTAAATACTTGCGTATTTTTCAGTTTAATCTTTCGGTTTTTTAACCGTAAAAACCCGACTAATATTAAATCCAATACGGATATCACCATTTGCCCAATCACCCGTATTTTGGGTAAGGAATTGTTGTTCATTCATACCTGCAGAATTAGTAAGAAACAATTGAAATACGTGTCCACCAGTTTCAATATCAACACCTACGGAAAATGAATAATTCACATATTGCGGAGCTAGCTGGTTGGGTAATACATAATGAAATTCGTAGGTTATGGCCGCTCTACTACTAAATTTTTGACGACCACCAATCCCTACCAAGAAGACATCATTTTTTTCAGCTTGGGTTTCCACAAAATTTCGGTGAACTAGGGTAGGCATAAATTGAATGGTCGTATTTTTTGAAAACTTTCTTCCCACCAAAATTTGAAACGTATACCCCATTCTAGACGTAAATAAATCCTGAGCAGGATTAGCCGCCTTCAATGAGTTTATCATCACCGAAGAAAAGAATTGAAGGGATACGGGCATGTTTTGGGCTCCCGAACTTTGCTTCAAAATCTTAGCTTTAAAAAAACCATCATAAGCTTTTTCAAATGTACTTCGACCAACACCAATCATTAACCATGGCTTCAACCCATAATCAAAACCAATTCGCGTATTTGCATTATCCAATCCAAAAAACTCATCCGCCCCCGAATTGATTGTCCCAAAACGGTGTGAAATTCGTAAATCCAAAACTCCTTCTGCGGTGTTCTCTAACGAAATGGAATTAATGATCCTACTCGATTTATAACTGGCTGTGGCGTATTCCGTTTGAGCCGGGTCATCCCCTAATTCATCCAGCATATCCATTTCACCTTGGGCATTTGCCAACAAACCATATCCAATTGTAATACCTAGTAATAGAAATTTTCTTGTCATTTTTCTTTTATTCATCGATACCGATTATTTCTTTTCTTTAAAATTCATCACGATAGTAACTTCCAATTCTTTGGCAATTTTTTCACGTACCACTCCCGGGATTTCAATTTCATAATTCTCGGGATTCACTTTAATTTTAGATTCGCCTTTAACCACTCCATCCTTCATGGTAAAAGTAGCTTGGGTAGAAATTTCTTGCGTCACACCATGAATTGTTAATTTACCGTTTATGGTTACCGTATATTCCCCATCCTTGGTAAAATCAATCTCATTAACTCCTTCAATTACTCCTTTAAATGTGGCTTTTGGAAACTGATCGCTCTCCACATAATTTTCATTGAAATGCTCTTGCATCAGTGCTTTTTCAAAATGAAAAGATTTCATAGTTACCGAAAATTGAATAGCTCCGGATTTTGAATCAAAAATAGCTGTAACCGTTTTATTGTGCGCCTCAATATCTTCAATTGAAGTGGAAGAAAAGAAAGAAATTTGACCTGTTCTGGTAAAATACTTTTGCGCATTTACTCCAGTCATTACCATCATTAACCCTACTACTACGAATACCTTTTTCATAATTATTTTTTTTAAAATTAATTTAATACAGCACATTCCGCCATGACAACTCCCATTTCATCCCCACCAGTACAATGTCCTTTAATGCGTATTGATTTTCCAGCTGTTAGTCCATCCAAAGATTTTACATCATCAAAATAAACGTTCACCCCAAAAAAGTCATCACTCGTTTGTAGCACCACCATTTCTGACCCTGCATCCATATTTAATTCAGTAATTACGCCAGAAACTTCCACTACTTTATCCAAATATTTGGCATTAGCGGCTACCTCATCGGCTACATAGGCATTAAATAAATCCGTAGAACTTACTTGTACAGATGCCTCTTCAGCTGCTATATCACGGTGTTCTTTATTGAATTGCATGTAAGCAAAACCACCACCCAATAAACCTAAAACAAGGATTCCTAAAATAATTTTCTTCATCATAATTTCCTTCGTTAATTATTACTTTTCCGGGTACCCGTCAATAATCCATTGTGTCAATTGTCTTTGTTCACAAGAACCTAAGCGCCCTACTTTGGGCATGGATTTTTCGATAAGCGCTTGAAATTCAATTTTCGAAATATTGGAAGCTACCTGCGCATACGTTTCTAACGTAGGCAATTGCGCACCCGACACGTGACAATCAGAAACGGTACAATTACTTACAAAAATGGCTTTCACATCTGCATCATAAGTGAGTCCTTTAGTATCGCAACCCGTAGGATCTACCGGATATAGCTCTACCTGATTATCATAGTAACAAGAGGACACAGTAATAGCTAGAACAGCTAGTAAAAATATTTTTCTCATCTAATTAGTTATTGGGGGCGCCTGTAGCGATCCATTCATTTAATGTATTTATATAGCAGGACCTCAACCTACTGCCGCCTTTTGGCATTTCTTTAAAACCATCTTTTCGCTCGATAACTCCCATCAATGTTCCATCATCTACTAAGGCTTTTATCTCACCATAATTGGTCAAATAAATATCTCCTCCAGGGTTATTTCCAGAATGGCATCCAACACAATATTTGGATAATATTGGTTTCACGTTGGCTTCAAAATTAAAGTTTACCGAATCACATACGGCATTGGTGTCTTCACACTCAAAATTATAAGCGCCTTGGTCTATCCACTTTTCTACTAAAGCTATAGCATCAGAAGAAAGTGCGTTGGCAGGAGACGGAGGCATTCGTTCCTCTCCTTTTTTGCGCATGGCTTTAATAATTTTAGAGGCTGTTCCGTTAAAGGGTCTAACTCCTCCGGTTTTCATAACCTGCGAATAAGTAGATAAATCAATTCCTTTTTCCTTGGTTGTGGCATCGTGGCAATTACTTACGGCACAATTAGAAACCAAAATAGGTGCAACATCCAACACATAATACAACGTATCTGAGTTACAATTACCCATAAAAATAGGAATGTCCGATTGATAAATATCTGGTAATACTGGGTCATGGGTACAACCGCTAACTACCATAATTAAGGGTGCTATTAGTCCCAACAAAACAGTAAACCCATTCTTCTTTATCATGTCTTTATTCATATTGATTGAATTTCCAAAAATAAGGCTTCTAACCGCATTTTCACATTAAATAATTTTATTAGCCAATAAACACCCTCAAATAGTGAGCTAGAATCTCAAAAACAGTAACTACCCCATACCTAGGTGTTCCATTTAAAATGAAATGGATTTTTTTGGGTTAAACAGAAATATTCCATCACTTGAAAGTGTACAAATAAACTAGAGGTCACTTAAATACAAGCAATAAACGTTAACTTGTTTTTAGGATATTTAAGTGCAAAGCTCCTTATTCCGAATACTCGAAACTTATGGGCTATAAAATTTTAATTCTTAATGTGATTGGAAACTAAAACGGAATTAAATATTTATTAATCAACCCAGATTCTATCTTCATCCACCCCATGACATTTGGCGCATTCACCGGTGGTAATTTTCTTTCTCATGTATCGCTTCTTACCCGATGCACTGATTACAGTACAATATAGTCCGTTAGAAAAATCAATACTTGATGTGGTATAAAAGTTACCGTTCCCGTCTACCTCAAGAGTTGCTTGTAAAGTTCCAGTACCGTATTTACCAGTATAAAATTCCAAAGTAGCATTTGGTTTCACAAAAGTTAGTGTGGAATCATAAACCGTGGCCGCAGCTCTAAACCAACCTTCACCTGAACCACCAGCGCTATGACAAGTAATACAGTTTCTACCTGCATTATGACTTTCAGTGCTATAGTGAGTACTAATTTTTGCTTCTCCACTTTCTCCTCCTTCGCCAGAGCCTTCTTTTTTACATGATTGCATAAATGCCATTAAAGAAATGCCAAAAACTAGCGCGATTAGTTGTACTTTTTTCATCTTATATGCATGTTGGTAGAGATAAATTGTGATTCATTGTATCTCTGTAAAGTGAATTGATTATGAATTTAATTTTCAATTAACAAATATCAAATTAGCTTTTATAGGATACGAATAGATTGCCTTAAGATTACCTTAAAAAAAAGCTAAAATCTAGACAAAAAAAATCGGGATAATTAGAGACGGTAACACAAAATTCTCCAACCTTATTTCATTGACTATCAATTTTTAATAACAAAAATTGGTTACCATCAATCCAAAAGGCAGCATTTAATATTCCATGGCGAAACCAATCTTTAATTATACTCCATGATGTTCATCATCTAAGATGTGGTCTACGTTCCACTCTACTCTTTTCACAAATGGGAATTGGCGTTCATTACATGGCGCTAATTCACATATTTGACACGATTTGGGTAAGCATGGCTCGGTGTGAATATTCGCTTCTACATCCTTTTTAAAAGCGTCATCTAAAATTCGCTCTAATTTATTCACCTCCTCGTGCGATTCCTTTAGGCTATAATACCAAGGTAAAGTCAAATGTGCATCCATATGAAATTTCGCTCCGTACCGCACAATTCTAAAATTATGGATATCCACCCAAGCGGGTCTTCGTTTGGATTCTAGAATGCCGGAAACGCTTTCAATTTGCGCTGGGTCGGCTTCATCCATTATTCCAGATATAGATTGACGAATTATTTTGTAGCCCGTTACCGCAATTACCGCCCCAAGAATTCCAGCGAGTGCATTATCCAATACTTCTAAGTCGGTGACCCAAACGATTCCAAGACCAACTAACAGACCTAAAGTGGAATACCCATCTGATATGAGGTGTTTTCCTCCAGCAAGCAACTGGACCGAGTTCACTTTATCTCCTTGTTTCACCATAGAATAACCCAAAAGGTAATTGATTAATCCAGCTACCGTAACAAGGGTCAACCCAATCGAATTGATATGTACTTCTTCAGGAAAAAAGAAAGAATAACTTGCCTTAATAAGCATAGACCCACCTGCCACCAAAATTAAAACCCCTTCAAATCCAGAAGAAATAAATTCAATTTTCCCATGTCCATATGGATGATTTTTATCTCGTGGAAGCGTTGCGTAATAAAGGCTAAACAACCCAAAAGCAGCTCCAAAAATATTAACTAACCCTTCGAGCGCATCGGTCAAAATAGCATTCGAATTGGTTATCTGATATGCGGCAATTTTGAGTGCAAACAAAACCAAACTTACCGCTAAAGCCACGCGCTGAAACTTAATATTTACACTATCAATATCTTGCCTAATTTGAGTCATAAACGCACCAGCTATTTTTGGAGAAAACGAAATAATGATTTTTTTTACGACTAGGGCAATTTTTATCTTTAAATATGGTTAATAGGCTACATTTGTAATTAATGACCGATAAACACCGTATGAAATTGAATTTTAAAATGAAGCTTAGTCTAATTCTAGGAATCATTTCGTTAACAACCCTTTCGGTTAACGGGCAGGTAAAATATTCTAACGAATTTTTAAATATTGGAGTAGGAGCACGCGCCCTAGGAATGTCAAATAGCGTTCTTTCATCCACAGATGATGTAACTTCAGGTTACTGGAATCCAGCAAACTTGGCTAAAATTGAAGATAAATTTCAGGTAGGAATGATGCACGCCAGTTATTTTGCAGGAATTTCAAATTACGATTATGGCTCAGTTGCCATTCCTATTGAAAATGGTGTCGTAGGTCTCTCGGTCATTCGATTTGGAGTAGACAACATTCTAAACACCATTAATTTCAAAGACCCAAACGGTAATTTTAATTACGACAGAATCACCACTTTCTCTACCGCTGATTATGCATTTTTGGTTTCTTACGCACGTAAAACAGGAATTGAAGGGTTAAATGTAGGTGGTAATTTCAAAATAATTTATCGCCAAATTGGCGATTTTGCAAGTGCCTATGGATTTGGATTAGATGCATCGGCTAACTACACTAAAAACAAATGGAAATTTGCGGTAATGGCTCGTGACATCACTACCACTGTTAATGCCTGGAGCTACACGTTGGATGAAACCACTAAAAAGGTTTTTGAGGAGACGAACAACGAAATACCCAAAAACGGCACTGAAATTACTTTACCCAAAATACTCCTTGGTGCTTCTCGAGAATTCATAATCAAAAAGCAATTTTCGGTTTTGCCCGAAATAAATTTCGATATGTACTTTGATGGGCAGCGACCAATGTTAATTAGCAGTTCTACCATTAGCATCGACCCTCATTTTGGACTTGAACTAGGCTATAACCAGTTTATTTTTGTGCGGGGTGGGGTTGGAAACATTCAAAAACAACCTAAAGTTTCAGGAAATGGAGACGACTGGATGGTTCAACCAAATTTTGGTGTCGGTCTACGATTAGATGATTTGTTTGGATTAGGAAATGTCGTATTGGATTACGCTTTAACAGCTATCGATCAAACTAATAGTTCGCTTTATTCGAACGTGTTTTCACTACGTATTGACGTGGCAAGCTTTGGGAAGGAAAAATAATTCTCGTTGCCATTCCAACCATCTTAACCGAATAACAAAGTGCTTTTATATAGCTTTCTGATTTTGCCCAAAAACCGATTATCTTTGGCCACTAAATTTACAAAAAGTGAGCATTACTAAAAAAGCCATTTACGCAATAACTACCGGAGTATTATTGGCCATAGGCTGGCCTTCTATTGGCTCACTATTTCCATTATTATTTATAGCTCTTGTACCTCTATTTCTTTTAGAAAGAGAAGTGGCTACAAATCAGTTAAAAGGAAATAAAGAACGACTATTTCCGTATGTCTATTTAAGCCTATTCACATTTAATTTACTCACCACATGGTGGGTGTATAATGCTTCGCCTGAGGGCGGTGTCATTGCCATTGTATTAAATAGTTTGTTTTTAGCAATCGCATTCCAACTCGCTCATTTTACACGTAAAAAACTTGGTGCATTTCGCGGAGATTTAGCCTTAGTATTCTTTTGGATTGCTTGGGAATATTTTCATTTAGATTGGGATTTATCTTGGACCTGGCTTACCCTTGGAAATGGATTAGCAAACGCACCTTCTTACGTTCAATGGTATGAGTTTACCGGTGTTTTTGGAGGCTCCCTGTGGATTCTTGTAAGCAATCTTTTTGTGGTTCAATGGGTACAAAAGGCACAAAAACATCAATCAAAAATTTATCGATTGCCCGGTTTAATATTCGGCATTAAGTGGGTGTTCCTTATGGTTATTCCAATAACCTTCTCCCAATACCTTTTTTATTCGTATGAAGAGGAAAACAGCCCAGTGGAAGTGGTTGCGGTGCAACCAAACATTGACCCCTATAACGAGAAATTTACAAGCTCATCTGTCGAACAAGTGCGAAAAATGTTTGACCTAGCCGAACAAAAAACAACCGCTACCACCGACTTTGTTATTTTTCCGGAAACCGCTATACCTAGAACTTTTGATGAAGACGTATTTGAAGAAACTGAAGAATATGAGGTTATCATTTCTTTTTGCCAAAAGCATCCAAATACAAAAGTTGTTATTGGCGCATCTACCTTTCACATTTTTGGACCTAACGATGTGATTCCAGCATCAGCAAGAACAGCAACAGACGGCACCTTATATGACTATTGCAACACGGCAATTTCTATTTCAAACAACCGAAACCCCCATTTTTATCATAAATCTAAAATGGTTCCTGGGGTAGAAAAAATCCCATTCCCAGGGTTACTTAAACCTTTTCAAGAACAAATTTTTGACTTAGGCGGTACAATTGGTTCAATTGGTGGACAAGATGAACGTATGGTTTTTACATCGCAAAAAGGGTTTAAAGCAGCACCCGTAATTTGCTACGAATCCATATACGGAGAATTTGTGGGCGATTATGTAATTAAAGGAGCAGATATATTATTCATCATCACCAACGATGGTTGGTGGAAAGACACTCCAGGATACAAGCAACATGCTGTTTACGCTCAACTTAGAGCTATTGAACATCGAAGAAGTGTGGCGCGTTCTGCCAATACGGGAATTTCTTGTTTTATAAACCAGCGAGGTGAAACCTCCCAAAAAACCGATTGGTGGGTTGCCGATGTAATTTCAGGGACCATAAATGCCAATACTAAATTGACTTTCTATACCCAATATGGTGACATTTTAGGTCGCGTTTCATTAGCTTTTGGACTGTTGTTATTGGTGATGGCCATTTCAAGAGGATTGATTAATAAAAAAGAATAATATGAAATTCAGAACAGAAATCCCCGTATCGGAAGCCTCCAACAAATTAGATTATTCGGATTCCGCCTTGTTTTTGGGCTCCTGTTTCTCTGTTCATATTCATTCCAAAATGTTTGGGTTAAAATTTGATTCTAAATCAAATCCATTTGGAATTGTTTACAATCCGTTATCACTCAGTAGCCAATTACTACGCTTAGTGAAGAATACTGATTACACTGAAAAAGACCTTCATTTTCACAACGAACGCTGGTTTAGTTTTGACCACCATAGCGACTTTTCATTTACAGATAAAAACGAATGTTTAACGGTAATTAATCACCGGTTAAATTCAACCCATAAGCAAATACGGACGGCTAAATATATATTCATAACCTTGGGAAGTTCATGGGTGTATCGCAGAACTGAGACGAATGAAATAGTCAGCAATTGCCATAAAATTTCGGCTAAAAATTTCACCAAATCGTTAGCCGAAACTTACGAAATGATAGCTCAGCTCTCTTCTGCTATTTCCAAAATAAAAGAGTTGAATCCCGCCATTCAATTTGTATTTAGTGTTTCGCCTGTGCGTCATTTAAGTGATGGTTTTTTTGAAAACCAAGTAAGTAAAGGTCGCCTGTTTGATGTGATTTATAATTTGACGCAAAACGATTCAAATATCCAATATTTTGGATCCTACGAAATGGTACAAGACGATTTAAGAGATTACCGATTTTACAATTCCGACTTGCTTCATCCATCCAAAGAAGCAATTGAATATATTTGGGACAAGTTCATGAATACCTTTATTTCAGAAGAATCCAAAAAAGTCATTCCCATGTTGGAGAAAGTAATTCAGGCTGCAAATCATCGGCCTTTTAACCCTACATCTGAGGCGCATCAAAAATTTATTGCTAAAACTTTAGTTCAAATCAAGAGCTTGGAAAAGGTAGTCTTTGGTGGATTTGAAGAAGAAAAATCTCAATTACATAAGCTCTAATGTAACCTGCAAAACATAAAGGATACCACTTTGGGAGGCAATGGTAGAAATGAGGTTGTACCCATCTATTTAAACATGAATCTCACACTTTAATGTGAATTATTCATTTTCTGTAAAATCAATTTTACAGCCAATTTACACGCTTAACGCAATAAAAAAGCCATTGAATTGAGTACCCAATGGCTTAAAAAAATACTTTTTGTACCTGTCTTATTTCACTACCCGAATATGCATAACCACATCTTCAAAAGGACGATTATTCCTATCTACGGGAACCGCTGCGATAGCCTCCAATACATCCCAACCTTCAATCAACTCGCCAAACACCGTATAATTATGATCTAAAAACGGAGTACCTCCCACAGTAGAATACACTTCCCGTTGTTCATCTGTAAATTGATATTTCTCCATTAATTTATCCACGATAGGTTTCGCTTTATTAACGATATCCGAACTAGTTAATCTATCTCCATTTTTTATGGCTTGCATATAACTCATTCGCAATTCTTTGTTTTCAGGTAAGGCCATGTATTTTTTAAATTCCTCCGACCTAAACTGATCCGAAAAACGACCTTCAAACGTAGCTAATTGGGTCGAATCCCACACCTGTCCCTGCACAATATAAAACTGACTACCTGCACTTTTCTTTTCCGGGTTCACTGCATCCGGTTCTCTAGCCGCTGCCAAAGCTCCTTTTTTATGGTATAACCCCTGAACAAATTCAGCTTCTATTTGATATCCAGGACCTCCGTTTCCAAGTAGTTTTCCTTCCGGAGCTCCTTTAGAATCTGGGTCTCCTCCTTGAATCATGAAGTTTGCCATTACTCTATGAAACAGTAGACTATCAAAATATTGTTCATCTACTAATTTCAAGAAATTATCACGATGCAATGGGGTTTCATTATACAATTTCAATTTAATCACCCCGAATTTAGTAGTAATCTCCACAATTGGTTCTTTTTCTTTTTTCATACCAAAAGAAAGTAAGCCAATCAGTGCGAAACCAGAAAAGGCAATTAGAAGCGATTTAAAATGTTTATTCATCTTTAAAATAATTTTGCTCAAAGTAACAGAAAGAATACCATTTAGCAAGGATTAGATTTTTTAAATAAGCCGTAATATTTAATAGGGAAAATTATCTTTGCCGCCCTTGAAACAGATATTATGGATTTAGTAAAAGAACTTACATGGCGTGGATTGATTCACGACATTATGCCCGGTACCGAAGAATTGTTGAACAAAGAAATGGTAACAGGATATGTTGGGTTTGACCCCACTGCCGATTCCTTACACATTGGTAATTTGGTTCCTATTATGCTTTTGGTTCACTTGCAACGCGCAGGACATCGCCCATTGGCATTGGTAGGAGGCGCTACTGGTATGATTGGCGACCCGTCTGGAAAAAGTTCGGAACGAAATCTATTGGATTTAGAGGTGATGAATCACAATTTAACTTGTCAAAAAAATCAATTACAACAATTTTTAGATTTTGATTGTGGCGAGAATTCTGCGGAAATGGTCAATAATTACGACTGGTTTAAGGAAATGAATTTCCTAGAATTTATTCGCGATACGGGAAAGCACATCACGGTGAATTACATGATGAGTAAGGATTCGGTAAAAAATAGATTAGCCGGAGAAGGAATGTCATTTACAGAATTCACTTACCAACTTATACAAGGCTACGATTTTTTCCATCTATACCAAAACAAGAATTGCAAAATTCAAATGGGTGGTTCCGACCAATGGGGAAACATTGTTACCGGCACTGAACTTATTAGAAGAAAGGCTAAAGGAGAAGGATTTGCCCTCACCGCGCCATTAATAAAAAAAGCAGACGGAACCAAATTTGGTAAATCTGAAGGAGGAAATGTTTGGTTAGATAAAACCAGAACCTCAGCTTATAAATTTTACCAATATTGGTTTAATTCTTCGGATGAAGATGCGGAGAAATACATTAAAGTCTTCACCCTATTGGATGAATCTACCATCAACGAAATAATTGCGCAGCACAACGAAGCACCACATCAAAGACTACTTCAAAGAAAATTGGCTGAAGATATTACGGTTAGGGTCCACTCTGAAGAAGACTTACACGCAGCTATTGAAGCTTCAAATATTCTATTTGGTAAAGCTACCGCTGACAGTTTGAAAAATTTAAATGAAGATGATTTCCTTTCTATTTTCTCCGGAGTTCCACAAGGAGAATTATCCAAATGGAAAGGAATGAATATTATTGATGCCTTGGCTGACTCTGGTTTTCTAAAATCTAAAGGAGAAGCGAGACGTTCGTTAAAAGAAAATTCGATATCGGTAAATAAAGAAAAGGTAACGGAAGATTTAAACTTATCCACCACCAATCTTATCAGTAATAAATACATTCTATTACAAAGAGGAAAGAAAAACTACTTTTTACTTACTGTACATAATTAAAATATAATAGGCTGATATTTAATCCCAAAATTAAATATCAGCCTTTCATTTCAATCTAAATCACCTATATTTGCCCTACTAAACTATTTAAATCTAAAACACCCCAATATGTCTACTTTGATAAAATTACTTTCCGATTCAGAAATAACGATTTTACACATTAAAGGTCAATTATTCCTCAACGGAATATCATCCCTCACCAAAAACGCCTACCAGTCTTCCATTATCGCGGGGCTTGGAACGAACTCCTCAGGCTATCTTGATTTATATATTGATAGTGACGACAAAGAACGCGCGGAACAATTAATCCAAAATATGGGATTGAAAAGTTAATACTTCATTTTGTTTTACTGGCGCTTTAATTCCCAAATTTTCTTGTAGAATACTACCTTTGCACGCTATGGCAAACGGAGGTCTTTTTGGTAAAAATGAATTAGCATCTGATGATTATTACCTTTCGGAAGAAGGATATAAAGTCTTTACAGAATCCTACCATTTAAAAAGAGGCTATTGCTGTCAAAATAGCTGTCGTCATTGCCCTTACGGATTTAAAAACAAAAGAAATAGTTAGAATTATGAGCAATTTTCAAGCGCTTATTAAAGCAGGTATTCCATCGGAGCTGCCTACCTTAAAACCTTTCGACACGAGTGTAAGTCACGCTCCTAAACGGAAAGATATTTTAACCACCGATGAAAAGGAATTAGCCGTTCGAAATTCGTTACGTTACTTCCCAAAAGAACATCACGCGGTTTTAGCACCTGAATTTGCTCAAGAACTATTAGATTACGGTCGAATTTACATGTACCGCTTTCGTCCTGATTACGAATTTTATGCTCGCCCCATCGCAGAATATCCTGCAAAATGTCAGCAAGCAGCTGCTATTATGCACATGATTCAAAACAATTTGGATAACCGCGTAGCTCAACATCCCCATGAACTTATCACTTACGGTGGTAATGGAGCCGTTTTTCAAAACTGGGCTCAATACTTACTCACCATGAAGTATTTGAGCGAAATGACATGCGAGCAGACTTTAGCTATGTATTCTGGGCATCCTATGGGATTATATCCAAGTCATAAAGATGCTCCTCGTGTGGTAGTAACCAATGGAATAATGATTCCAAACTACTCCAAACAAGATGATTGGGAAAAATATAATGCATTAGGAGTTACCCAATATGGGCAAATGACCGCTGGTTCGTACATGTACATCGGACCACAAGGAATTGTGCACGGTACCACCATTACAGTTTTGAACGGATGTAGAAAAATTGATGCTTCGCCCTCACTCGGCACAGATTCAAATAAAACATTAAGTCCAGGCACAGCAGGAAAGCTATTTGTTTCATCCGGATTAGGAGGAATGAGTGGCGCTCAGTCCAAAGCAGGCGACATAGCCGGAACAGTAACCGTAATTGCGGAAGTCAATCCAAAAGCATCTCACAAACGTCACGAACAAGGCTGGGTAGCCGAAGTGATTTCCGATTTAGATGAATTAGTAACTCGTGTATCAAAAGCAAAAGAAGATAAAGAAACGGTTTCTATTGCCTATGACGGGAACATTGTGGAAGTATGGGAGAAATTTGACGAGGCCAATTTGTATGTAGATTTAGGCTCCGACCAAACTTCTTTACACAACCCTTGGGCAGGTGGCTATTATCCTGTTGGATTAAGTTATGAAGAATCGAATGCTTTAATGGTTTCCGACCCAGAAGCATTTAAACTAAAGGTTCAAGAATCGCTACGGAGACAAATTGCTTCAATAAATAATCATACTGCAAAAGGCACCTACTTTTTTGACTACGGCAACGCCTTTTTACTTGAAGCCTCTCGTGCCGGAGCGGATGTTATGAGCGAAGATGGAATGAAATTTAAATACCCATCTTACGTAGAAGACATTATGGGACCGATGTGTTTTGATTACGGCTTTGGCCCATTTAGATGGGTTTGTACATCTGCAAACCCAGAAGATTTGGCTATTACCGACCACCTAGCTTTAGAGGTATTAACTGAAATGAAAGCCAATTCACCCATTGAAATTCAGCAGCAAATGCAGGATAATATTACGTGGATCAAAGGTGCGCAAGAAAACAAATTAGTAGTAGGTTCTCAGGCACGTATTTTATATGCTGATGCCGAAGGACGTACTAAAATTGCCATGGCTTTTAACGAAGCAATCAAAGCTGGAAAAATTGGCCCAGTTGTTTTAGGCCGCGACCACCATGATGTTTCTGGCACTGATTCTCCTTTTAGAGAAACCGCCAACATTTATGATGGTTCCATGTTTACAGCCGATATGGCAATTCAAAACGTGATTGGAGATTCTTTCCGAGGAGCTACCTGGGTTTCCATCCACAACGGTGGTGGCGTTGGATGGGGAGAAGTAATTAACGGTGGCTTTGGCTTAGTGCTAGATGGTACGGATGATGCTGCTTCTCGAGCTAAAAAAATGCTTTTTTGGGATGTAAACAACGGGATTAGCCGAAGGGCCTGGGCTAGAAATGACGAAGCAAATTTTGCAATAAAACGTGAAATGGAGCGCACTCCTGAATTAAAGGTAACCCTACCTAATAGCGTAGCAGACGACCTTTTGAAAGGTTTGTTTTAACGCTTTTTTTCATTGAAATTTGATCGCGTAGCAGGATTCAGTATGGAAAACACAACATTCAAAAAAGCATTAATCACCGGAGCCGGAGGATTTGTAGGTGGACGATTGGCTTTATTCCTCGCTAAAAAAGGTATTGAAATTAATGCCATGCATCGACCAGGTTCTGTACTTAGTAGCGAGTTAACTACTCACGCCAACATACATTCAACCCCAGCTGAATTATCCGATTTAAACTCGTTGATTAATGCGAGTAAGGATTGTGATGTAATATTTCACTTAGCGGCTTACGCCCAGCCTTGGGCTAAGAATATACAAACCTACTACGAGGTGAATGTGAATGGAACGATTAACGTTTTGGAGGCTGCGAAAGCTTGCAATGTTAAAAGGATAGTGGTGACTGCCACAGCAGGAACTTTTGGGCCACAAGTAGATGATTCTTTAATTACAGAAGAAATTCACCAGACTTTGCCCCCATTCACAGAATACGAACGCACTAAAAAAATTGCGAACGAGAAAATTCAAGATTATGTAGCTACCGGAATGGACATTGTGACGGTGAGTCCAACAAGAATTTTTGGCCCAGGCAATTTAAGCGCAAGCAATTCGGTAACCATCTTACTGGAAAAATACATGTACCACGGATTCCGTTTTTTACCGGGTGATGGTAGAACAACAGGAAACTATGCCTACATCAAAGACATGGTAAACGGGCTTTACCTAGCAGCCATCAAAGGAAAATCAGGCGAAAACTATATTTTAGGTGGTGAAAACTTGACGTATAGAGAATTGCTAACCGCTTTCGGAAAAGCCACTGGAATCAAACGAAAACAATTTCCCGTCCCTTTGTTTATGATGCTTGGCGCGGCCAATACCATGCAATTTTTGGGAGATAAGTTTAATATTAAACCTGCTATCACCCCTCCGTTTATTCGTAAATATATGCACACTTGGGCTACAGATATTAGCAAGGCAAAAAGAGAACTAGGCTATTCGATTACACCATTCCACCAAGCAATTAAAGAAACTGCCAATTGGATAAAAAAAGAAAACGCAAATAAAAACTAAACCCTATCCACTAAATAGGCTGCATAAAAAACGACCCCAATAATAATGGCAGATATTAACAAGTAATTCATCCTATAAGCGGGATAGGTCACAATAAAGTTAGTATTGTCTACATCTGTTAACAATGGAGCTTGGTCATTTTCTCCCCATACGTTAAAGTTTACATGATGGACATTAAAATCAAACAAGAATGTATTCTGTACTCGTTGCACGGCACAATTGCTCCGATTATAAATAAATTTAAAAGCTTTAGTTTGTTTATCTGAATCTTCACCCAATTTCTTTACTGAGATTAATTCCTGTTTATTCCCTCTTGAATCTACAATCTTAATATTCTTTCTGACATAGGTGGCCCAAAGTTGTATTTGTTCGTCAGAAGAACCAGATATTAACTGATAACGCTTTAGACTAAATAACTTATCGTAATCTTTATTAGATAGTACGGTAGTAACCTCAACAGTATTTTCAATTTGATTGAACTCAAAAAAAGCTTTGGTGGGCGTAATAACATTCATCGAACTGGGATTATTCTAAAAAAATAAATCTCTGCCTATTTAGCTCCACTAAAGCAACATAAACAGAACAGAGATTCCACACAAATATTTAAATTCAAGGGTAATTGGAGTACCCATGAACTATTCCACAACACAAATTTATGCTATATGTTCAAGGATTCAAATAGGTGCCGCACCCTATATATATTTTTTTCATTTCAGAAGAAAATATCTTTCTCCTACCCGTTTTCAAAAGTATCCAAAAAACGCATGCATACAAAAAATATTACAACGATTTAGCAAACTTGTTCGCCCAAGACAACAAACTGTTGTTTTTAGGCTCTAAGGCCAATTTTTTAGAGATATTATAGCGGTGATTCTGCACCGTTTTAGGGCTCACAAACATCAAGTCAGCTATTTCTTTACTTGTTTTATTGAGTGCGATAAGCCTCACAATTTTACGCTCTGTTCGACTTAATTTATTATAACTATCCGGTAATTTGGTGTCGGGCTTAACAAATTCTTTTAGGTCATCCGAATAAAATTTATCACCATTCCCTAAGGCTATCAGGCATTTTTCAATTTCATCGCTAGCAAAATCTTTGAGCATAAATCCCTCTACACCAATATCAATTGACCGAATCAAAAATGATTCTTCCTTGTGCAAAGTTAAAATAGCAACCGCCATTTCAGGAATTTCTTTTTTACAAATTTCTGCTATTTCCAACCCATTATGAAAGGGCATATCAAAATCTAAAATTGAAATATCCGGTTTTAAAGCTCTAATTTCTTGTAAAGCCTCTTCCCCATTCGCACAGCTTGCAATTATTTCAAAACCATTCAATCCATTAATCAATCCAGCCAACCCTGTCAATAATACCGGATGATCATCAGCAATTAATACTCTTTTATCGTTCATTCTATTTTATAGGTATAATAAATGAAACCACCGTTCCGGTAGTTTTTGACGATTTGATATGAAATTCGCCATTCAAATATTTCGTTCGTTCATTTAAACTAGTTAGTCCAATGCTTTTTCCGGTAATCAATTTTTTACTGTAATCAAAACCAACTCCATTATCCTGAATCTCAATTTCAATGGCTTTAGCCTTTTTACGAATCACTAATTTAGCAGAATCCGCTTTAGCATGCTTAATAATATTGTTTAAAGATTCTTGAATAATTCGATACATATGAATTTCACTCGTTTCATTTAATAGCCCATCGATTGGCTCAATTTCATCGCTAATAAAAATACTACCAATTTTATCCACCTTATCAATCATTTCTTCAATGGCAGCGGTGAGCCCCAATCGCTCTAACTGTACGGGATGCAGTCCTCTTGAAATAGACCGAACTTCTTCCAAGGCATCCGAAACCAATACTTTCACACCTTCATTATTTTGAACCGCAGGATTCCTTTTGATTAACAAAAGATTTTGCCCAATGCTATCGTGCAAATCGGCCGCAATCCGCTTTCTTTCTGTTTCCTGAGATTGCAATACATGTTTAGCAAAATTCTGTTGCATCTTCTTTTCCTTTTGGGTTGACAATACTTTTAAAGTCGCCAATAATGCCCCAACTACTAATACAATCCCTACTAAGATAAGTAGCATTTTTAATTGCATTTCCTGCTTTTCAACTTGCAAACTATTCAAATGCTGTCTATAACGCTCAATTTCCAGATCCTTTTTTGCGGTCTCGTATTTAATTTCGACTACACTTATATTTTTTAATCGCTTTTCGTTTAAAATGGAATCCTTTACTTCATTGTACTTTTCAAAATAGACCAACCCATTTTGAAATTGACCCATCGCTTGATACACCTGAGAAAGTTGCAAATACGCTTGTGCCAAAGACTCCTTTTCATCCAGTTCCAAAGAACGCTCTACCGCAAGATTGCCGTAAAATGATGCAGAATCAAATTGTTCGAGTAAGCGATACGTTTGAGAAAGGTTGACATATATCCTAGCCAAATATTCCTTCTGATCCTTATCCGCAATACATTCTTGGGCCTCTAACAATAGATTTTTAGCCCTTTCGTATTCCTGTTCATCTAGTGCCAATTCGGCTTGAGAGTTAAATACCCCAGACAACACATCAAAATTATTCCGCTCTAGCGCTAACGTTTTACAACTGTCAAAATATACCCTTGCCAAATCGAATTTACCCTGTTTCAAATAAATCCTACCAATATGATTATACGTTTCTGGGTCAATGAAATAATTGGTTTGCATCGATTTTTTTAGATGAATCAACGCCTTATCAAACTCCTCACGATCTCTATAAATAAGTCCGATATTATTATGCAATTGCAACACTTTCGCGCTCCAACCCAATTCTTCTGCCAGTGCCAAGGATTTGAAGGTAAACTCCATCGCCTTGTCGTATTCACCTAGTCGCCAATAATTTAAGCCGTACAAACCATAACAAGGCATCACCACATCTGGAATATCATTTTTTAAGGCAACCTGCAAACAAGAATCTACAATTTCGATTTGTCGTTCGTAATTAGCCCGGGTAGATTCCAAATCGGCAATATTGAGCCATCCTAGCAACTCCGTAAGCAAGTCGTTGATTTCGTGTGCGGCATGAATACTTTTTAAATACCATTTTTCGGCTTTATCAATATCACCCGTATAGTAATACCAATTTCCAATATCTAAATGGGCGCTCGCTACCATATCCGGACGGTTTACCTTTTCAGCATAATCAACCGTTTTGTAATAATATTCCCACATTTTTACCGTATCAATGGGCTGGTAGAAATACGATATATCAAGCAGACACATTAGTTTCACACTATCCGAATTGTTCCTTTCTACTACGGAAATTAAACTATCAATTTGATGTTGCGCATCATTTGCACGCAGTTTTGCTCCAGAAATAAGCAATAAAAAAGCCAATAACAATATTGGCTTTATTCTAATAAACTTGAAACTATATGTCGGTAATTGACGCATCCGCTATTAATATCCTTTAATCCAACTCATACGAATAGAATCCTTTTGCGATTCGGTGAATTTGTAGGTATAACCAAACAAAGCCCCTTCCCACTCACCATACAATACATTGGGTAGAATGATAAATGAGTCGCCAAACCTAGTTTGCAAACTGTCCACCGTATGGTTTCTATTTTCTACCGATTTTTTATCAAACAACTCCGTAAAATCAGCCAAGTTATCACCAAAAAGCATGACAATTTCATAATTTTCGGCTACTTCTGCTCTACGTCCCATTTTGCTTCCTTCCTTAACTCTGAAATAGAAGTTGGCTGTATCCAAATTTTGCAATCCCAATTTTTCAAGATTTAATTTGGTGTTTTGTAATTCATCTACACGTCTATTTGAAATAAAAATAACCTGGATCCCTTTACTTTGGGCATATTGAATAAACTCAATGGCACCGGGTACTGAGCCCGCGCTCTTTTTATCGCTCCATTCTTTCCAAGCATCCTTACTAAAGCCTTTATTTTCAATAATTAATTGCGCATTAAAAAAACTATTATTCATTACCGTTTCATCCAAGTCCATCACGATTGCAGGGGGCAATTCGTAGGGATAAGCATGGCCGCGCAATTTTTTATCCAATTGCAATTTGGCTAAATTATACGACTGATAACAAAGCGCTCTGTACTCCGCTGCTGTTTGGGTCCACAAAACAGAATTTAAACCGTGCTTCTGGGTAAGTTCCTCCACTGGATTGGAAGTTTCAATTTCCTCGTTTTCTATTTGAGTACAATTCATCGCAACTAGCGACAAACTCAACAAACTCAAACCCCAAATTACATTTTTCATTTTACTCCTATTTGTTTATTCTAATCCTATTCAAACTCCCCAAATGACATTCGACCCTTGCCTACGACATATCCATGGCACACGTAAAAATTGGTTTTTTGGTGATATCATGAAGTTGTTCTTTGGTCATCCTGTTAGTGGTCATCATGATTTTACCCGTTGGCACATGCGAAAAACGACTCAAAAACCCCTTATCCAATTTAGAGAAAATCTGGTGTAATGGACTTTTTAAATCTTGCCAAATAAGAGAAAAAGTAACGTCATTTTCGCACATCATGTGTTCCATTAGTTTTTCCAATTTTTTTTCATGTCCAGGTTTTACATAAATAAAATCGTAGGTAATAAAATCGAATTTTTTCGGGTTAAAGTATTTACTTACAAGTGGTAAATATGGGATAATATGAAGCATTAGAAACCCGTTCATCCCACTCATTTTTTTTATTTCCCAATTACATTTGTTTGCCTGCAATCCAGCCACTACTTCACCATTTTCTTTCCATACGTAATAGCTGTCATTGATGTACATAAAATGGTCATCATAGATAGAAAATTCAGAATAAAACTTAGCCACACGTTCCTTCATTGCATGGTAATGCACTGTCTCTAGTTTTGAAATAGAAGAATGTTTTTTAGGATGAAGGCGCGTAAAAGAAAAGGTGTCAAATTCACCTACCGGATTTAAACCCATTCGTTTACTCATATCCGTAGAACGAAAATTTTCTGCATCAAAAAAAGCATAATAAAACGAAGGCAATTCGGGGTCCTCGCCATGGCTAATTCCAAATGAAGCCGCTGATTTTGATAAAAATCGTTTTACCAAACTTTTAAATATCCCATCTGGCTTATCTTTTTCCTCCTGTTTTTCTTTAGCAGCTTGCACCGTATCGGCAAAGGCAAAAAAACGAATATAATACGCATTCACCCATCCAAAATCTTCTTTAGTAGTTCTAAAGTTAGCCGTAAACGTACTAATGGTATGCTGATTATGAATCATATAAAAAATATACTTCATGCCCATTTGCGACATTCGTTCTTGTATATTTTTAAGAAGGTATTGTGCTCCCTTGGAACCAACAGTCATGTCAGTCAACAACTTAATGATTTGATTTGTTGGTTTTTTAACTACCCCCACCTCAAAACTTCCGCGTTCAAAAACAACTGCCTTAACCTGATCTTCGTGTTTATTGTTCTCGCTCACAATTCTTATTCTATAATGCTTAGCCAAAAATAGTCAGATTAATGGGGTAGACTTTCCTATTTACAACTATTTTTACACCGTCTCAAAAACAGGAGCGAGGAATGATTATCAATCAGGAAAAATTAGATTCTCAACTGGCGCATTTTCAAAAAGCGTACGCAGAGGCGACTCCCTTTCCAAATACTTTTATTGACGATTTTCTTACTAAGCCTTATTTAGAGGTTATTACAAAAGATTTTCCCTCCGTTAATGATAAAACATGGACACATTACATTCATTATAATGAACGTAAACATGGGTTAACAAAATGGGAGCATTTCCCAGCTTCCGTTAAAGATTTAATTACCGAAATGAGTCAACCCGCTTTTTTAGGTTGGCTAGAAAAACTAACGGGAATCCAACATCTTTTCGCAGATCCGGCTTTAGAAGGAAGCGGCTTGCATCAAACGCTATCAGGTGGCTTTTTAAATATCCATGCTGATTTCACCGCGCATCCATTGCATCAAAACTGGCAAAGACGGGTGAATGTTTTAATCTATCTAAACGAAGATTGGAATCCGGATTGGGGAGGTGAATTAGAGTTGTGGGATGGCGATATGCAAAACTGTATTCAGCGAATTTCACCGATACAGAATAGGGTAGCCATTTTTAATACTGGCACAAAAACCTATCATGGTTACCCCACCCCTGTTTCTTGCCCAGATGGCGTTTCGCGAAAATCGATTGCCATGTATTTTTATACCAAGGACCAAAAGTTTAAAAAAGTAACCACCGATTATCGTGGGAGACCAACCGATGGATACAAAAAGGCGCTCATTTGGGCCGACACCAAAGCCCTTTGGACATATTCAAAAATTAAAGGATTATTGGGATTGAATGATGATTTCATCAGCTCAATTCTAAGCAAATTCAACGCTAAAAAGTAATGGATAAAAATAAAATTCTCATTGTAGTTATTGCATGTCTATTCTTCATGCCCTTTCTAGGTGCTGTTCATTTATTTGATTGGGATGAAATAAATTTTGCCGAAATAGCCCGCGAAATGGTGATTTCGGGCGATTATTTACGTCCTCAAATAGATTACCAAATTTTCACAGAAAAACCACCTATGTTTATGTGGATGCAAGCCGCATCTATGAACGTATTTGGAATGAATGAATATGCCGCGCGTTTTCCTAATACCATAGCAGGGCTCATTACGCTACTTTTATTGTACACGGCAGGTAGCAAATTATATAATAAAAAATTCGGTCTGCTTTGGGCGGGCGCCTATTTTGGAAGTATCTTACCACACCTATATTTTAGATCTGGCATTATTGACCCATGGTTCAATTTATTTATCTTTTTAGGGCTCTACAACCTCATCCTTTATTATTGGAAAAAAGAGCAAAATGCCACATTCGATTTCGCAAAATCAAAATGGAGTTATTTATTTTGGGCAGGCGTTTACACCGGTCTGGGAGTTCTGGTTAAAGGGCCAGTAGCATTTCTTATCATTTCAATAGTCCTTGGGGTATACTGGATATTCAAAAAATTCAAGTTCTACCTAAATATAATTGATTACAGTATTTTTACTTTTTTCACGCTGCTTACCGCGGCTATTTGGTTCGGAGTTGTAACCTTATTGTACGGACCTCAGTTTGCAATTGAATTTACCATTAGACAGTGGGAGCTATTCTCCCAACAAGATGCGGGTCATGGTGGTTTCTTGGGCTATCATTTTGTGGTTTTATTAATTGGAGTATTTCCTGCCAGTATTTTCATGATTCGTAGCATGGGCAACACCGTGGATGGCTATCCGCATCAAACCGACATGCGAAAATGGATGCTAATGCTCTTTTGGGTAGTGTTAGTTTTGTTTACGATAGTGAGCACAAAAATCGTTCATTATTCATCTTTAGCCTATTTCCCTATGGCTTATTTAGCTGCGCTAGTTATTTACCATATTAAAAATAACGCCATTAATTTTAGCTTATGGATGAAAATTTTACTCGGTTTTATTTCACTCGTTTTTGGTAGCGCGGTAATTTTATTGCCTTGGCTAGGAATGCATATTGAATTATTGAAACCCTTAATGGCAGCCGACCCATTTGCGGTGGCTAACCTAGCAGCCGAAGTTCCATGGACCGGTTTTGAAGCTATTCCAGGAATATGGTTAATCGCTATCACTTTTCTAGGAATTTTCTTCATGAGCAAAGGACACACTTATAAAGGAGCACTTTGGTTATTTGGAGGAACGGGAATTTTCGTTTTTCTTACCCTCACAATGGTCATTACTAAAATTGAAGCGATTACCCAAAATGCAGCCATCGAGTTTTATGAAACCAAACAAGACTGCGACTGCTACGTGGTTTCCGAAGAATATAAAAGTTACGCCCAATTATTTTATTCAAAAATTCAACCGGGTTTAAATGAAAAAAGACACGACAAAAACTGGCTTCGTACTGGTGACATAGATAAAGATGTGTTTTTTGTGGCAAAAATTAACGGAACTTACAATTTAGAAAAACTACCCGATGTAAGCCTTCTGTATGAAAAAAACGGATTCACTTTTTGGGTACGGAAAGCAAAAAAATAATTTAATAGGAGGCTCCCATTAAAACCAAAGTAACAATTAAAGAAACAAGTATGAACACCATTATTAGAAAAGGCAGCATAGCAGATTTACCACGGTTAAGAGCATTAATTGTAGAACTAGCGGTTTTCGAAAAAGAACCCGAAGCAGTAGAAGTTACCTTAGATGAATTGGCAAAAGATGGTTTTGGCGAGGACAAAATCTTCGATTTTTTTGTTGCAGAAATAGATGGCGTAGTTCAAGGAATTGCGCTTCACTATTTTAAATATTCTACGTGGAAAGGAAAATGTTTGTTTTTAGAAGACATCGTAGTCAACCAAGATTTTAGAGGAAAAGGAATAGGTAAATTACTTTTTGACCAAGTGGTTAAAGTAGCAGCAGACCATCATTGTAAACGTATGGAATGGCAAGTACTCACATGGAACAAACCTGCTATTGGTTTTTACACGTCAAAATACAATGCCAACTTAGACCATGAATGGCTAAATGGCCGATTGGTGGGATCACAAATTCAGGAAATTGCGAAAAACATTCGATAATCGAGCTTAGAATTTTAAATAAATGGTCAATCACAAGTGCTATTTGGTCAGGTGAATCTTTGATTTCGTCACGCAATATTTAGGGTTCGCCACAATAATAACAACATAACGTACTCAAAACAATATAGTTATGATTTAAAAACAGTGTTTCGGGATTCAATTAATTTGGCAAAATGACCAAATAGAATGTACATTTGACCCAGAATTTAAAACCACTATTTTAAAATCGCCACTAAATGAAACTACGTTACTACACAATGATTGCTTTTGCAGTTGCCACTTTAGGTACATCAAAAGCCTCTCAAGCACAATTAATAGGTCAGCAGTCAACTACAGCGACCATGGACTTACGACCTGTTCTCCAATTAGACATTTCTACCGGTAATCAAATTGAATTCGTATTTGACAATATTGAAGAATATTACGCTGGAATTACCCAATACGGAGCTACTGTTTTAAAGGTAAGCTCAACAGTAAATTGGGATTTATATGCAGTAGGACGCTCATCTGGAACAAATGGCCCTGAATTTTGGGACCAACAAATTAGTTACGGAAACACGAACCCTAATGCAATTCCTAACATTCCAATTAGCGCATTGGAGTTACGTCAATCTAGACCAAATGCGGGAGCAAATTCTGCTAGTGGACCATATTCAGACTATAGCAGTCCTTTTGCACCGGCTAACGCCCCTTCTGGATCAAATAGTATTTATGTAAATAACGGTAGTAATGTAGCGCCTTCCACCAACGATAAATATATTGGAGGTCATGCAGGCACCTCAGGTATTAATGGTCAAGATTTTTTACCTGGTGGAAGTTACTTAAACCAAAACGGAATCAATTCAGACTATTATTACGTTATCGATTATAGAATTTTACCCGGTTTACCTGCAACCTTTCCAATGGCAGCTGATGCAGATGCTTCATCATTTGAAGATTTGGCTACCGTAAATGGAGAGGGCTCGTATGCACAACCGGGGGTTTACACTATGTATGTAGAATACATTTTGTTAGAAGACCAATAAAAACATAACTTTCATCTGTAAGTGAAAGGTATTTAGTGAGTAGTTAGTTAAAGAAGCGCGAAGACATTCGCGCTTTTTTGTTGCCCACTATTTTTAAATCAACCCAATGCATTGGTAATCCATAACCTAAAAAAAGCTATTTTCGATTTTTAGAAAAAATTCTTTATGGTAGAGCAAATTATTAATGGCATTAATGCTATTGTTTGGAGTAATGCATTGATAGCCGTGGCTTTATTGTCGGGTATTTTTTATTCCATAAAAACAAGATTTGTACAAGTACGACTACTTAAAGAAATGGTGCGACTACTCTTTGGGGGTAAATCTTCGCAAAGAGGTGTTTCATCCTTTCAAGCATTTGCCATCGCTATTTCTGGTAGGGTGGGCACAGGTAACATTGCCGGTGTAGCAACTGCTATTGCGTTAGGTGGACCTGGGGCAATATTCTGGATGTGGGTCATTGCTTTTTTAGGATCCGCATCTGCTTTTGTGGAGGCCACTTTGGGTCAATTATACAAGCAAAATAAAGGAGGAGAATACCGAGGCGGACCGGCATACTACATTGAAAAGGGATTAGGAATTAAATGGTTTGCCATTTTATTTGCTATCGCTACTGTATTGAGTACTGCGCTATTTTTACCAGGAGTACAAGCTAACAGTATTGCAGCTGGAGTAAAAGCCGCGTTTGACATTGATGCCACATATACCGGAATGGCGATTATAACATTTTTAGCACTTATTGTATTTGGTGGGGTTAAGAGAATTGGAAAATTCTCCGAAATCGTAGTTCCTTTTATGGCCATTGCCTATGTTTTTGTGGCAGTGATTATTATTGCGATTAACTTTAGAGAAATACCGGAAATCTTATCCTTAATTGTTTCCTCTGCCTTTGGAGCTAATCAAGCGTTTGGTGGAATTGTAGGCATGGCCATAATGTGGGGTGTAAAACGAGGTGTATATTCCAACGAAGCCGGTCAAGGAACCGCTCCTCATGCCGCTGCAGCTGCTGAAGTAAGTCATCCTGCAAAGCAAGGTTTGGTTCAAGCATTCTCGGTATATATTGACACCTTATTTGTATGTACTGCTACCGCATTCATGATTTTATTTACGTTCCAGTACAATGTAATTGACCCCGATGGAGGCTTTATTTATGAGCATATTCCTGGGGTAGGTTACGGACCGGAATATACTCAAATGGCCATTGAAAGTCAATTTCCTGGATTCGGAAAAATATTTGTTGCTATCTCATTAGCATTCTTTGCTTTTACCACAATCATGGCCTATTACTACATTGCAGAAACAAATGTGAGCTACCTTGACAAAGACAACAAAAAACCTTGGATGATTTGGGTACTTCGTATCCTTATTTTAGGAGCCACTTTTTATGGCGCCATTAAATCGGCTGAGCTAGCATGGACCATGGGCGATATAGGCGTTGGTATTATGGCTTGGTTAAACTTCATCGCTATTTTCTTACTTCGAAAACCAGCATTGGCTCTACTCAAAGACTACGAACGCCAGAAAAAAGAAGGCAAAACCGAACCGCTTTTCGACCCAGACGAATCTCATTTAGATTTTGAAGGAATGGATTTATGGAGACGTGTAGCCGCTCGTTTTAAAAAAGATGAGGCTAAAGAAAATCAAGAAAAATAGGTGAATGTGGGTTGGGGATTGATGGGTGTATCTTCCTCAATACATTAATAAAAAAATAGATTGCCTGTAGGAAAAATTATAATAGGTTATATCGGAGAAATGATAATCTACATCATTTTCGATGTAATGATTCAAGGAATTGGTAGATTTTTTCGTGTAATTTTCTATTGGCTCAGGAAACTCCTAACTGGAAAAAATCGTGAAACTCCCGAATTTAAATGGATAGAAAATCGTTACCTGTTCAAGAAACTAATTCTCATCACTGATTTCAATAATGAAATACAAAAAGGAACAAGAGCAACCGTAATGGAAATTATTGACCAACAACACTTCTATGTTGAATTTGAGAACTCCAATGGTGAACCAATTGTATTTAATGATCAACAAATCTTTAAAATTCAACGGAATAAAGTAAGGCTTGAGAGAAAAAGCCAATAATTTCGTAATAAATCAAATTCTAGGTAGGTTAAACTTTGAATCATGAATATCAAACCAATAAAAACAGAAACTGATTACGACAAGGCTATTGAAAGATTGGAAATGATTTTTGATGCTTCTCCTGATTCAAAAGAAGGTGATGAAGCGGAAATATTATCCTTGTTAATTGAAAATTATGAAAACAAGTATTTTCCAATTGGACCTCCTGACCCAATTGAGGCAATAAAAATACGAATGGAGGAAATGAATCTAAAACAAAAGGATTTAGTTGGTGTTATTGGAGGGAAAAGCAGAGTTTCAGAATTATTAAATAAAAGGAAAAAACTTACGGTTCAAATGATACGAGAACTAGAACATACACTTCACATTTCAGCCTCCGTATTAGTGAATAACTATAACCTTGTGACTGCCTAAAAATACGGTGCCGTTTTACAAGTATTAAAATTTATTGAAGCTAAATAAACTAAAAGCAACACAATGATTATGAAACCAATAAGGTTAGTGATTACATTTTATAAATCCTATGCTGTAACTAGCTTATTAATTACAATATCTTGTTTGACTATTTTGTACACTTGGGGGGGTAACACCTTTACCGCGTTGTTTTGGTTCAAAGTTTTTACTCTTGGACTGATTTACTTTTATATCAATGCTTCTAATAAAAATGTATTCTACTATTATAAAAATCTGGGACTTACCAAAAAACGTCTTTGGATTTCAACTCTTAGCTTTGATTTATTATTATTTCTAGCTTTATCAATTCTTACGGGATACCTTAAATGATCAATAGACTCGAATTAGATAGCGTTATTCTAGAATATAATTCCAAAAGAATTTTGCAAGACGTTTACTTAAAAATTGAAACTGGAAAAGTAACCGGTATCTTGGGTAGGAATGGAACTGGAAAATCATCTCTCCTGCGCATTTTATTTGGAGAAGTTATTCCTAATGATAAATCTATCCGCATTAATGGCAAATCACTGGGCAGTTCTTATCGTTCGCCTAATGATTTAAGATACTTACCCCAAAATAGATTTATCCCAAAATCATTAACCGTCAATCGAATTTTTAAGGACTTTAAATTGGATTTTCGAGATTTTATTATTCATTTTCCTGATTTTAAGAAATTTCACAAATCAAAATTGAGTGATTTATCGGGAGGTGAGAGGCGCATTTTCGAAATTTATGTAATTCTGGTTAGTCAAACAAAATTTTGTATGTTGGATGAACCATTCTCACAGATAATGCCTGTTCACATTGATGTAATTAAAAACTTAATTTTAAGGGAAAAAGAAAACAAAGGAATACTATTGACTGATCACATGTACAGGTATGTAATTGAATCAAGTAATGAATTATATGTATTACAGGATGGTAAGACAAACTTATTACAAGACATAAAACAGCTTGAAACAATGGGATACATTAACGCTGAAATAAATACAAATGGGGAATAATCTTACCTTAGTTCTACTGAAATAAAAACAATAAATATCACCTCCATTCTATTCTCAATGGCGCTAACTTCGTAATCCAAAAGAAGGCTTCAATTATTAATAATTTACAAATGCGATATTTCATACATTTAGGTTTCGATGGCAGCAGTTATAGTGGCTGGCAGCGACAAAAAAGCACCTCAAATACCGTACAAGAAGTTATTGAAAAAGCGCTCCTTCAAATTTTCAAAACACCCATTAGTGTGTATGGTTGTGGCCGTACCGATGCTGGGGTTCACGCAAGCCAATACATTATTCAAATCCATTTGGACGAGACTCCCGATTTTGATTTGAAGTTTCGATTAAATAAAAACTTACCCGATGATATTGCCGTTTTTGAAATCAAGGAAGTTACACAGGACCAACATGTACGACACAGTGCTGTGGCTCGCACTTACGATTATTTTATTCATTGGAACAAAGACCCAGTTCTAATGAATTACAGTTCTTTCTACGAGGATTTGAACTTGGATTTTGACCTTATGAAAAAGGTCACTGCAATGCTTTTGGATACTACCGACTTTAAGGCTCTATGCAAGCAGCCTGATTCGTATCCTAACACTTTATGCGAAATTTACAACTGTGAACTTTTCGTGAATGAGGATCAAGGTCGATTACGTTTTACCATCACCGGAAATAGGTTTCTCAGAGGAATGGTTCGTATTTGCATATTCTATTTATTGGAGGTGGGAACTGGCAAAATGTCGTTAGCTGAATTTGAAAATATTTTGAATTTGAAAAAAGAACTAAAAGAAAAAATTCCAGCGTTTCCAAATGGACTTTTTCTTAGCCGTATTGAATATCCATTTTTAAAATGGGAAAATTCCCACCATTTGATACGCATGATGAAATTAGGATTAGACTAAAGGAAGGTTAATTTACACTCCCCTTTTTACGGTTCAAAACATTGGTGTAAACCGATATACTAAAAACATTAATTGGTGACATTTAGTTGTAACTTTATCACATAAAGGAACGCGTATTAATAGCTTGTTGTTGGATCAAGTAACTCTAGCAAATGAAAATTACAACGAAAGCAAAAACTTAAATAAGATAAGATTATGGGAAAAAGTAAAGACTCCAAAAAGAACGTGAAAAAAGAACCTGCTAAATCTGCAAAAGAAAAAAAGGCGGAAAAGAAATTAAAAAAAGCTAAATAGGGTTTCACGCAATTTGAAAACTAATAATCATATAGGGTATGACGGAAAAATTTGGACATATCCTATTTTTTTACTCCCCAGTTTCTTATCTAACTACTATCCTCGTATATATTCAAAATGAAGGTGGAATCCTCTCCCTTCAAATCCGAATAGAATTATCCTTAAATAAATCACTTTCACCCATTTTACCATTGCTTAAATTCTGAATTTCAAAATCATTTCCCTACAGGCACCCCATATTTTATAATAAATTTGCATGCGCGCTACCTCTTGAGCAAATGAACAATTAAAAGGTGCAATGTAATCCTAGTAAATGGGATTCATAATAACCTCCAAATTGAAAATAACACCATTAATGGGAAGATTTAGAAGAAATAAAGTAAAAAGTTTTGATTCCATTGGGTTTCATAAAGAACTCAAAAAAATTAAAATTAAAATGAAAGGCGAAATAGACCATATCAATTTGCCAGAATCCACCTTATCTGTCACTATTCCTGAGGGATTAAGTGAACGCCACAAAGAATTTCTCACCAATTTAATTGCGAAATATTCTGGATAAATAAAATAACCAAAGCGCCTAAAATACAGCATAGCCCTAATTATTAGGACTGAGTCTATTTTCATCATTCAACTATAATAATATAAAAACCATGAAAAACACTTCCGACAAGCCAACACCCGAAGCAAAAGCATTATCTCTTTTCCTTATGGCTTTTAAAGCCACCAAACCGGTATACAAAGAGCAATCTAATAGAATACATAGACTTTGGGGATTAGTGACCAAAGAAGAAATGAGCAGCGAAGAATATTTGGAAAAAGTAAATAGTATGTTGAAATTGAATGGGGGATATTTAGCGGTCGTAGAGAAAACGGTTCGCCATTACATTGATAAAACAGGAAAATGGACCTTGAAAGGAGATGACAAGTATTGTAAAGATGCACAAGAAATTGCAGACAATTTATTAAAAAAATAGACCCCAGCCCTTCTTCATTTCACCAGTCCGAGACTAACAATCAGGACGTACTTAACACCTCCTTCTCTAATTCTCCGATGCTTAAAATTATATTGTAGCTGTTAAAAGAAGTATATTTACCCCTGAGGTTCTGATCTATTTCGGAAAATGGCGTCAATAAATATTAGTTAAGGTTAAAACTGTCCATTCTTAAAACACACTTTTCATTTCATGAATCTACTTCTAGCAAAAATTGAAAATTTGCCAGCAATAATGCTAATAATCAAAGATGCGCAAGCCTTTTTAGCTTCTCAAAACATTGATCAATGGCAGGACGGATACCCTGAACAAGAAATAATTCGGAGTGATATTGCAAGAAATGAATCGTATATAGTTACGGATGAGTCGAAGCAAATAATGGGCTCTGCAACATTTACTACCGATGGAGAACCCACATATGCAAGGATTGAAGGCGCTTGGCTTACACCTGCTACCCAACAATATGGTGTGATTCATAGAATGGCCGTGAGTAGCCAAAGTAGAAAAACGGGAATCGCGAAATTTTTCTTTCAAAAATTTGAGCAAAAGTTAAGAGAAACAAATATTGCTGCAATGAGAATAGATACGCATGAGGACAACCTTGCAATGCAGGGATTATTAAAAAAATTAGGATATGTGTATTGCGGAATTATTTATTTAGAAAGTGGAAGTAAACGACTTGCATTTGAAAAAATAATGTAAAACTTATTCCAGTGTCGTGACTGTACCAAGCGAATACATCAAACTAAGTAACAAATTAATACCAATCAATATGAAAAAAGGAATGACTAAAGTAAGTGTAATGTATCCAAACGGAGACAATACGAAATTTGACATGGATTATTATTGCAACACCCATTTACCAATGGTAGGCAAACTTTTGGGCCCAGCTCTTAAAGGTGCAACAGTAGAAAAAGGGCTTGGCGGAGCAACACCTGGTTCACCGGCTCCTTTTGCAGGAATGGGAAATATGTATTTTGACTCAGTAGAAGCTTTTGGTGCGGCTTTCGGACCAAATGCAGCCAAAATTATGGGCGATTTACCCAATTTCACAAACATTGAGCCTGTCGTTCAAGTTAGCGAAGTGATGTAAAACATAAACTTTATCACGGGTTAAAGGGTGTTAACAAAGCCCTTTATTCTGTGGTAATTTTAAAAACAGCCTAATCGTTACCCTTTTAAATATTTCCAAATTTAACTAAATTAGCCCCGCACTAAAGGAGTCAATCTCGATAGTTATTGGCTTATCCACATTTAAAAAATGAATATGAAAAATAGGTATACCATTGGTCTTGGAGTTTTAGGCATCCTTTTTCTACTCTTTTTTATTGTGGACTCATTTCTTTTTACTGGAGTCCGCCCAAGAACCATTCATACTGATGGATTTCAAGGGAACTATTTCGCTAAAAATGAAACACTCTATAAACCCGCAATAATAATTATTGGAGGCGGTCAAGATGGTGATTATTGGAGTCAGCAGCTAGCAAATACTGGATTTGTAGGCTTATCGCTTCCATATATTAGAAGAGAGGGTTTGCCCCCGTTACCTGAAAATATTGACCTCGCTTATTTTGAGGATGCGTTTAAATGGATGCAAAAACAGCCGGAAGTAGATTCGAATAAAATAGTGCTGCTGGGCGCCTCACGAAATGCGGAATTGGCATTAATTTTAGGCGCAACCTTTCCAAACCTAATACATGGAGTTATTGCATATAGCCCAAGCGCATACGCATGGTCAAACACCGTTTTACCGTATAATTCTAATGAAATTAAAGCAAGTTGGGTGTATCACGGAAAAGAAATCCCCTACATTCCAATGGATAAAATTTCGGGAAACGAAACCGGAAAAATTAACACTTTAGCGTATTGGGAAAAAGGCTTACAGAAGACCTCATTTTTATCTCAGGCGGCCATCCCGATTGAAAACATAAATGGCCCGGTTTTACTTTTTTCAGGCAAAGACGATCACGTTTGGCCTTCAACATACATGGCTGAATTACTTACTATACGTGCCAAAGACCATGATTTCGCTTACCCCTTTCAAAACATCAGTTATGAAAATGCAGGACACTTAATATCTGGAAATCCCGAGGTAAAAACGGAAATTGCAAACGGAAAAATGACGGTTAACGGAAAAGTATACGAGTTTGAATTTGGCGGTACCATGGAAGGAGATTTTATAGCTAAGCAGGACGCCAAAAAGAAAGTATTCAAATTCATGAATGACCTTTAGGAATTGCATGAATCCGTTTTCGAAGGAATTAAACCTATTCCTAAATTACAAGTCTTAACGAGATATTGTCAAAAACAGTTTTATGAAAAGTCCTTATTTTGTTCTTCTTTTTTTATTTCTTACCCTCTTATATAGTTGCCGAAAAGAGCTTTCTACGACTTCCATGACCAACAGTTTATCTAAGCCTAATATCTTATTAATTATTGCCGATGACATGGGCAAAGATGCTACTGCAGGGTTTACAGAAGGGCTCATTAAACCAAACACTCCAAAGATTGATGAACTTAAAAACACCGGTTTATCGTTTACAAATGCTTGGGTAAATCCAACCTGTTCGCCCACTAGAGCAACAATAATTACCGGTAAGTACGGATTTCGAACTGGGGTAAAATGGGCAGGGGACATTCTACCTGCTAACGAAAAAGTTTTACAGAAATACATAAACGACAACACCAATAACGCGTATAGCACCGCATTGATTGGCAAATGGCATTTGTCTGGAAATGCGCCAAACCCCACCCCAGAAAAATTCGGCATAGATTACTATGCAGGTGTTGCCTCTGGTGCGGTTACCGACTATTTCAATTGGACGCTTACCGAGGATGGAAAATCCACAATCCAATCGGATTACGTAACCGAACATTTAACCAACTTGGCGATAGATTGGATAGGAAACCAAGAAAAACCATGGTTTTTATGGATGGCATATAATGCGCCACATACTCCATTTCATACTCCTCCAACCCAAATGCATTCGCAAGGAACGTTGCCCGAATACCAAACTGGAATGGACGCAACTCCGTATTACCTAGCTGCAATTGAGGCTATGGATTACCAAATTGACAGATTAATAAGCGCTATGACCCCCGAACAGTTGGCAAATACGGTAATTATTTTTATTGGCGATAACGGCACTCCAAATCAAGTAGCTCAATACCCTTATTCCAAGAAAACCGCCAAAGGCACCTTATATCAAGGGGGCGTAAATGTTCCTCTATTCATTACTGGGAAAGGAGTTCTACGCACAGGAATGGATGAAAATCTGATTTGTGGAACCGATTTATTTGCAACCATCGCAAATTTAGCCGGTGTTGCGGTTTCCGAAATTCATGATAGCAAGAGCTTTCTTCCTTTATTATCAAATTCAGGAACTATACGAAGCTTTCAATATTCGGAAATGAAATTTTCTACTAATGACCTTTGGGCTATTCGCGACCGCACTTACAAGCTAATTGTGAGTGCAGACGGCACACAAGAAATGTTTAACCTCACTTCTGACCCGTATGAAAAAACTAATTTATTAGTGGGTACATTAACCCAAGTTCAACAAAAAGCTAAAGCAGATTTAGAACTAGAAATCACACGAATCAGACAATGATTCAATCCAAAAGGATACAAAAAAAATGAATAATTAGTCGTTAAACCATTCACCATTAAATTAGTCCAATTTTGAATAAATCAAATTCCAAAATATGAAATCAATAAACGTTAGTATTTTAATCCTCGCATCCATTGCGCTTTTAAGCTGTAAAAAAGACACCACTACAACCGAAAACACTGTTAGTTGCACTTCGGATATTGTTTTGGACCCTTCCGTAGGCTCGTGCAATGAAACATTGACTTTTACACACCAATACACTGAGACCATTTCAGGAACCACGAGAACAATTACCTCCAATTCCATACCAGCGCATAAAGTAGGTCTTTTTGGACGTGTACCAGGAGCATTAAATCCTAATGCTATTACCGAGCAAAATGAAACATATCAAATCACTACAAATCCTGTAATCGCTAGTTCTTTTACCTCTTTGGTATCCGCCACAGGTGCTAATGTAGGACCACAATATTCCTTCGGCATTTTATTTAGCGGGGTGGAACTAGATCCTATCCCAGCAGAACCATTTCCTCACAACGGAATTATGGACCCCAACGTAAATTGGGAATGGAATTTAGAGGCATTGAATGTAGACCTTGGACTGGATTGTAATTATGCGCATGTGCAACCGCAAGGAAAATATCATTACCATGGTAAACCCACTTTATTTTTGGATGCATCAGGAATATCTCCAACCAAAATGAATCTGATTGGCTATGCTGCAGATGGTTTCCCTATTTACTATAAATACGCGTACAGTCATGCTGCCGATAGCACATCTGCGGTGATTGAAATGACTTCTAGCTACCAGCTAAAAACAGGAAACCGCCCTGGTGACGGGGTTACAGCACCTTGTGATACCTATAGTGGTGTATATGCTAATGACTATGAATTTGTAAACGGTTTAGGGTCGTTGGACGAAGCAAATGGAAGAACGGGGGTTACTCCTGAATATCCTGCAGGTACCTATTACTATATCATAACCGATAATTTCCCAAGTATTCCAAGATACTTTAGAGGAACACCGTCACAAGACTTTAAAATAGGTCGTTAATGAAAAAGCTAATTCTTTTTTTGGTGTTTTGCTTTTCCTCCATTTTTGGGAAGGCACATGAAGCAAACAATGCCTTTTTCCAAATTATTGAAAAAGGCCATTCTGTTGAGATTCAAGCAGAATTTCCTTGGTCAATTCGAAGTGCTTTAATTCAATTCAATCCTTCTTTAGAAAATTCTTCAGAAAGAAAAGACTTTGAAAAAACCTTTGAAGATTACATCAAAGTAAACCTTGTTTTGATAGATATTCATGGCGACACCATGCCTTTTTCAGGGTTTTCGGAACTACCAAATAATGGGCATTCGCATCAAAATAATTATTCCATAAATTATACCGGAGAAAACCTATCTCAAATAATAAATACTATTCTGTTTAATGTGTATGATAGTCAGGTGAACTACCACACCTATCAATTTGATGGTTCCGAAAAAACCTTTGAAACAAATACGGTGAACACCCATTTCACCATTAGAAAACCGTCTCAAAATATATTCGCCTGGGTGGTTTTTGTTGGTTTATTATTAGGATTATTACTCTTTTGGAAAAGAACGAAATAGACACAAAAAAGCCATCAACTCACCTAGATGAATTGATGGCCTAAACCTTTTACAGCATATTTTCTATGCTTCTAAAATCCAACCGCCACTTCTTACTAATGGTTCGGCTTGTTTGTATTTCATCGACTTAGTTTCGCCTGTTTGCGCGTGTCTAATCGTTACTTTGTCATTTCTACCAATAACGCGTTCTGTATGAACAATTGGCTTCCTTTTTTCTGGGACTTCATTAGCTGATGGGTCATGGTATTTCTCATCGCTTGAAGTTACTACTGATGGCACATCATCTTTACGCTCTTGTAATTGTCGTACTTTGATTCTAGGTGCAGGGGCTGCTTTTACCTGTGTATTTTCTTGTTGTGGTAAATTTGCTTTCACTAAGAATGATACCCCGTCTTTCCCTATTTGACCTACCATTTCTTTAAACAATTTGAACGATTCAAATTTGTAAATCAACAATGGGTCTTTTTGTTCGTAAACCGCATTTCTTACCGATTGACGCAAATCATCCATCGCACGCAAATGCTCTTTCCAATACTGGTCAATCATAGTTAATGAAACTCCTTTTTCCAACGAATCAATCAACTCCATCCCTTGTGAATGATACGATTTCTCCAAATTAGCCACTACCTGCATCGATTTTTTACCATCTGTAAACGGAACCACAATGTTCTCATAATGTGCATTTGGGTCTTCAAATACATTTTTGATTACCGGGAATGCTGCTTCCGCCATTTCTTTATGGCGTGCAAAATATTTAGATAGAGTTGCTTCATAGACTTTTTCAATCAAGTCTTGTTTCTTCATATTGAAGAATTCCTCTTCGGTAACCGGCACATCCACATGCAAAGAAGCCAACGCATCTAACTTAAAGCCATTGAAATCTTTAGTAGAAGTATAATCCAAAATCATACTTTCAATGTTGTCGTAAATAGAATTGGCAACATCAATTTTTAATCGGGTTCCGTGCAATGCGTTTCGTCTACGTTTGTAAATTACCTCACGCTGCTTGTTCATTACATCATCATACTCCAACAAGTTTTTACGAATACCAAAGTTGTTTTCCTCTACTTTTTTCTGCGCACGCTCTATGGAGTTACTAATCATTTTATGCTGAATAGATTCACCTTCTTCATGGCCCATTCTATCCATCATTTTAGCAATTCTTTCAGAACCGAATAAACGCATCAAATTATCTTCCAAACTCACAAAAAACTGTGATGAACCTGGATCACCTTGACGTCCCGCACGACCACGTAACTGACGGTCAATACGTCTAGACTCATGTCTTTCTGTACCTATAATGGCAAGACCACCTGCTTTTTTGGTTTCATCAGTAAGTTTAATATCTGTACCACGACCAGCCATGTTGGTTGCAATGGTTACAGTTCCGGGCTCTCCTGCGTGTTGCACCACTTCCGCTTCACGTTGGTGCAATTTCGCATTCAATACCTGATGATCTACCTTACGCATACTCAACATTCTACCCAGTAATTCAGATACCTCAACAGAGGTTGTTCCAACTAAAACCGGTCTTCCAGCATCACGTAATTTCACAACTTCATCAATAACAGCGTTGTACTTTTCACGCGCTGTTTTATAGACTAAATCCTCTTTATCATCACGTAATAACGGGCGATTGGTAGGAATTACTACTACATCTAATTTGTAAATTTCCCAAAATTCACCAGCTTCCGTTTCTGCCGTACCCGTCATACCCGAAAGCTTGTTATACATTCTGAAATAATTCTGTAGCGTTACCGTAGCATACGTTTGGGTAGAAGCTTCAATTTTCACACTCTCTTTCGCCTCGATAGCTTGATGCAATCCATCAGAATACCTACGGCCATCCATAATACGACCCGTTTGTTCATCCACAATCTTCACTTGATTGTCCATCAAGACATATTCCACATCTTTCTCAAACATGCAATACGCTTTCAATAGTTTATCGATTGTATGTAGTCGTTCTGTTTTGATGGTATAATCATCCAAAACAACTTCTTTTTGGGCAAGTTTTTCTTCTTCCGGAATTTCTGAATTATCAATTTGGCTTAATAAGCTAGATAAATCTGGCATCAAGAAAAACTCCTTGTTTTCTACCGATTTAGAAATTAATTCTAACCCTCTTTCCGTTAAATCAACACTATTATTTTTCTCTTCAATTACAAAATAAAGTTCATCATCAACGATAAACATTTGTTTTCCTTGGTCCTGCAAATAAAAATTTTCGGTTTCTTGCAACATCAATTTAACACCTGGCTCACTCAAATATTTAATTAATGATTTATTTTTTGGTAATCCACGGTAACATCTAAACAAGGCTAATTTACCTTCTTCTAAAACTTTAGCTCTTTCTTTTTTATCTGGATGAGAGTTTTGATCGGCAGCTAATTTCTTTTTCGCTTCAATGAAAAGACCGTTAACCAATTTCTTTTGATGCTCCACCAAATCAACAATTTTTGGTTTTAACTCATCAAAATGGTGAACATCTCCTTTTGGCGTAGGTCCCGAAATAATTAATGGCGTTCTAGCTTCATCAATTAAAACTGAATCCACCTCATCCACAATAGCATAGTTATGCGGTGGTTGCACTAATTCACCTGGAGTACTTGCCATGTTATCACGCAAGTAATCAAACCCAAATTCGTTATTTGTGCCATATGTTAGGTCAGCACCATAAGCCGCTTTACGTTCTTTTGAATTGGGTTGAGTTTTATCAATACATGCAATAGATAGTCCGTGAAATTCAAAAATTGGAGCCATCCACTCACTATCCCGTTTGGCTAAGTAATCATTTACAGTCACCAAGTGAACCCCACGGCCAGAAAGTGCATTTAAATACATAGGCAATGTGGCTACTAAAGTTTTACCCTCACCCGTCATCATCTCAGCTATTTTACCTTGATGCAATACAATACCACCGATTAACTGCACATCATAGTGAATCATATCCCACTTCACCTCATTTCCAGCAGCTTTCCAGGTATTAAACCAAACAGATTTATCACCTACCAAAATTACATTTTCCTTATGCTGAGCTAAAAATCTATCGTTATCGTTGGCGGTCACCTCCACTTCCGAGTTTACGGTAAAACGTCTTGACGTTTCTTTAAAAACCGCAAAAGCTTCGGGCAAAATCTCATCCAATACAACACTAATCTCAAGGGTTATATCTTTTTCAATTTTATCAATCTGGTCATACAACTTTTCTTTTTCCAAGACATCTGTAGCATCATCTTCAGCTATAACCTTCAACTCCTCAATTTGCTTGTTTTGAGGAGCAATTCGGTCCTGAACCTTTTGCTGAAACCCCACCGTTTTCTGACGTAACTCATCATTCGAAATGTTTTTTAATTTCTCGAATTCTTGGTTAATTTCAGTCACTAAATGTTGAATGGCTTTAATATCCTTTTCAGACTTATTACCAATAATTTTTTTGATAGTGTTTACTATAGACCCTAACATACTTATTTTGTTATGTGAAAGCGATCACTAAAATCGCTGAAATATCTTATTGTTACTTGATTTTCTGTCAATTATTACACCAAAAAATCCAGCGCGCAAAAGTAGAAAATTTGGCATATTTAAGCTTACTTTTTGTCCGATATTATACCGATTTAGACAGATTTTTATAATTTAAAACTTATGAAGAAAAAGGTTTTGGAAAGTAACCAGTAAAAAGTAGAGGCAAACAATAATTGGAAAAGAGTTAAATACTATTTGTGACTAAAATCCTATCACTCTCATGTACCATTAAAGAGCCTTTTTCAGCCAAGGATTAAATAAAATTGAACAAAAAAAAGCCTCGTTATAAAACGAGGCAGTTGTTACTTTCTATTAATATTCGTCTTCGTTAAAGAAGAAGTCTTCTTTAGTCGGATAATCCGGCCAAATATCCTCGATGGTTTCATAAACTTCACCTTCGTCTTCAATCTCTTGAAGATTTTCTACAACTTCCAAAGGAGCTCCAGTTCTCAAAGCAAAATCCACCAATTCATCTTTAGTTGCTGGCCAAGGCGCATCTTCTAAATTTGAAGCTAATTCAAGTGTCCAATACATCGTTAATATTTTTAATTTTCCTATGCTTTTAGGAACGGCAAAAGTATATTTTTATCGCACATAACCAAGATAAGTTACACACACTTCACTATTCAATTGCTCCTGTTTTATTTTTTTGGTTTCCACGGTATTTCATCCGCCTTAAAATCAACCGCCCACTTGCGTGATAGAACAAACAAATAATCACTTAATCTGTTGATATATCGTTTTGCAAAATCAATATCCGGATCTTCCGATTCCAGCGCAACTATGCTTCGCTCCGCCCTTCTACAAACCGTTCTTGCAATATGACAATTAGAAACAGCTACATGACCACCGGGTAAAACAAAAAATTGCATTGCAGGCAAATCCTCATCCATTTTGTCCATTTCTAATTCCAAATCAGAAATCATGGTCTCATGCAGTTCGGGCAACTTAAGCTTCTCCTTTTTTTCAGCATCAGTCGCCAAATAGGATCCAATTGTAAATAATGTTTCCTGAACTTCTATCAAGAATGATTTTTCAACCAAACTCATGGAACAATCCCGTAACATGCCTACCCAAGAATTCAATTCATCTACATTGCCATACGACTCAATTTGTACATCATTTTTTAAAACACGCTTTCCTCCAAAAAGAGAAGTTTTACCTTTATCACCTGTTTTAGTATACACCTTCATCGCTACAATATAAATTATGAAACTACGCTTTACCTTTCGCTTTTGCTACTTTGATTAGCACATCCGGATAGTCAGATATTAAACCATCTACCCCCCAATCTATTAATCGTTCCATGTCCGCCTTATCATTAACAGTCCAAGGCACAACGTCTAGACCTAAGCTTTCAGCCACCTCCATTTCGCTTTCACTCAATAGTCGGTAATCACAACTATACACATCCGGATCAAACCCTAATAAATCCACATTCTTTTCAATTCCTAAATCGTTATCTACCAATAATGCCAACGGCACTTCACATTCAGTACGTTCCAAATATTGTAAAATACGAAGGTCAAATGATTGAATAGTACATCGTTCCTCGGCATCATATAACTTAATAATGTCTAACACCGCTTCGGCATATACCGAAGGTTTGGGATGCAATATCCCATCTCCCGCTGCAGAAGATTTTATCTCAATATTAAAACGCATTTCCGGCAAATTTTTCTTTGCAGTATGCTCATCGGTCGCATTAATAACTTCCGAAAGTAGCGGTTTATACGTTTTCATTTTCTTTTGATTCGGGAACTTAGGGTGACCTAATGAACCACAATCATACTCTACAATATTTGCATAGCGTAAATTGTATAGCTTTTTTGAATCATCTTTCAATGGCTTTCCCGTAGGTGCCAAGCACAAACTTTTAAGCATTACTAAATCATGCGAAACTACCACATTGCCATCTTTTGACATTGCTACATCCATTTCCAGTGTCATAACACCCGTATCAATGGCTGCCATAAATCCGGGAATTGAGTTTTCTGGATATTGGCTCGTAAAACCTCTATGTCCTTGAGTATCAAATTCCATGTCTATTGTATTTTATTTAAATTGAGCACATTCACGCCCAAAATTATTCTCTATTAGTAAAAATAACCCCTCCATAACTCAGAGAAATTTATTCAGCAAGAATAACAATAAATATTGAAAGCGAATCACTTAAAGAATACCTAAAGTATAATTCTTGTTAATAACCTAATTTCGCACCAAATTACATCAATGAAAGCAGCATTTTTAGTTACTAACGGAACAGCTCGTAAAGCCTTTGAAATAAGAGATACCGAGATTCCTCAACCCAAAGAAAATGAAGTACTAATAAAAGTCGAAACTTTTGGACTTAATTATGCAGACGTAATGGCTAGAAATGGAATTTATGCTGCTGCACCAGCCTTGCCCAGCATTTTAGGTTACGAGGCAGTGGGCACCATTTTCGCTATAGGGTCTGATGTTAAATCATTTACAATTGGAGACCGTGTGCTTGCTTTTACTCGGTTTGGTGCGTATGCCCAATATTGTGTAGCCAACTATGAAGCGGTTACTATTTTACCTCAAGAAATTCCAAACGACATCGCTACCGCATTGGCTACCCAATATTGCACTGCTATTTACTCGGCAGATTGGATGGCAAACATCAAACCCTTTGAACGGGTACTTATTCATGCCGGAGCGGGTGGCGTGGGACACGGACTTATTCAATATGCGAAACACCTTGGTTGCGAAGTAATCGCCACTGCAGGAAGTGAGGAAAAAATCAACTACCTTAAAACTTTAGGGGTTGATATGGCTATCAATTACTTATCAGTCGATTTTAAAGAAACACTCGAATCACAATTTGGGCAACGTCCCATCAATGTGATTTTCGACCCTATTGGCGGTAAAAATTACAAACTAAACAGATCCTTGTTAGCGGTAGGTGGACGAATGATCATGTTTGGAATTTCTTCTTTTAGTAAAAAGAAAGGAAACTTTTTAGATAAAATTCAGCTTGCAGCTCAATTCGGGCTACTCAGTCCGCTGGAATTTTTAATAAAAAGTAATGGGGTAATTGGAGTAAACATGCTGCACATTGGAGATGAGCACCCTTTTATTATTAATCAACTTTTAAAACAAGCCATCCAAGGTTATCAGGATGGCATTTATCTTCCTAAAATTGCATTCAGTGGCAAATCAGTGGATTTAGGAAAAGCCCATGAAATGTTAGAAAATCGTGGCACTATTGGGAAATTAGCCATCTCTTGGTAACTATTTTAACGTTATCCCAATTTTTTATTTCTGCTTTTCTTTAAGAAAACATTCAACTTATGCTTATTTTCAGGTAATCATCTCTAAATAGCACCTACCAATAATTCACATAACCCTTGTTAACATTGCTACCCTGAAAACTAATTTTCCCCAAGGTTAGCATTCGCAGGCTATACTCCTACTTTAGCTAAGATTACACCAATCTAATAAAACAGAATTTAAAATTCCATTATCATGAACGGAAAACTACTGCTCACTTTTATTTTTGCCATACTAACCAATTTTGTTTTTTCCGTAGAAAAGGATAAAAACGTGGATAATTCCTATAAAGAAAATAACAGTAATTCATGGAATTCCAACCTAGGTGCCACAATTTTAATTCAAAACAACACTAATTTCCCAGGAACTGGATTTCTCTTACAATCCCAAAAACCATCCAATAATTGGCTATTTATTTACCATGATAGATGGGGAGTTACAGAAAACGTAAAAATGGATGCGTACTCGCTTTGGAGGGATTTAAAGAATGTTAACGTGTTAGTCATTGACTTAAATAATGGACTTCACCCAAGCAATAATAAAGAAGCTATTCAAATTATTCAAAACTCCGACACTACACGGAACAGGAACCTTATTGCCGGTGCAATAAAATTGGCAGGGCCGGATGCTAACATCGCCTCGATGGGATGGTGTTATGGCGGCTCATGGGCAATGCAAAGTGCTATTCAAGCAGCATCGCATAATGTAGGATGTGTAGTTTATTATGGCATGCCCGAATTTGACACATCCAAATTAAAAGATTTAAGCTCAGAGGTTTTTGCCATTTTTGGGGATCGCGACACCTATATCACTGAATCAATCCGTTCTAAATTCCAATCCTCAATGGGACAAGCTGGCAAACAATTAATACAAAAGGATTACCACACCTCAGGAGAATTTGCAAATCGAAATTCGGAAAACTATAATTTCTCCTTGGCAGCCAACGCCTATAGTCAAGTTCTTACCTATTTAGCTTCTAAGTATTAATAACCCTAAATACGGATTTTTGGTTTGAAAAAATTGATAATAGGGAAATCACATAATTTGGGGTAAAAACCCACTTAAAAATAGTTCCTAAAACTGACTATAAATTACTTTCATCGTACTTTTGCTGAATGACACCAAAATTGAATATAAGTCCAGTTAGCGAATGGCTACCTAATCATAAAGGTCCAATCATTGTGAGCGGACCATGTAGTGCAGAAACACCTCACCAGGTTATACAAACTGCGAAGGAATTGGCTAATTCAGGCAAGGTTCATATTTTACGAGCTGGCATTTGGAAACCCAGAACCCGACCTAATGCATTTGAAGGAATTGGGCAAGAAGCTCTTTCTTGGTTAGTCCAAGCAGGTAAAGAAACAAGTTTAAAAACGAGCACCGAAGTGGCCACCACCCAACACGTGGAGCAAGCCTTAAAGGCAGGAGTGGATATTCTTTGGATTGGTGCAAGAACCTCTACAAATCCATTTTCTGTGCAGGCCATCGCTGATGCTTTAACTGGAATTGATATCCCTGTAATGGTTAAAAACCCAATCAATCCAGACTTAAACTTATGGATTGGGGCTTTAGAACGAATAAATCGGGCTGGAATTACCAAATTATCCGCTATTCACCGCGGATTTTCTACATTTCACCAGCAATATCGAAATGCACCCCTTTGGGAAATCCCTTTGAAATTAAAAGTTTTATTTCCTAACCTACCCATTATCAATGATCCTAGCCATATTTCTGGCAGCAGAACTCATTTAAAAGAGGTAGCTCAAAAAGCGATGGATTTGGACATGGATGGCCTAATGGTAGAAACACATATTAATCCCGATGTAGCTTTGAGTGATGCCAAACAACAACTTACACCAGAAAATTTCATTCAATTATTAAGCGATATTCATTATCGTTCTTCCAAATCCACATCAGAGGATTACAATATCCATCTGGAAGAATTACGCTCTCAAATTGACCAAATAGACAATGAAATGTGGGAGCTCATTGCCGAAAGAATGAAAGTTACCCAAAAAATTGGCGCTTACAAAAAGGAAAATGAAGTCACTGTTTTTCAATTAGACCGTTGGAAAGAAATAATGGAAACACGTCAACCGTTTGCGGTTTCCAAAGGACTAGATTCTGCGTTTGTAGATAAACTATTGCAAGTTTTGCATGATGAATCCATAAAAGTTCAAACTCAAATTTTAAATAAAGATTAATTAGTTATTTCTAATCGAATCCCCCCCTAATACCTTTCATATTGAAAGTCAATATATTGCATAAATCATATACGTAATGATTTAACTATGTATTCTTTTTGTTTAACTATATATTTAATTACATTTGCGACAGTAGGTGGTTAGTGGGGGGAGTCATTTAGCTTTTGGCGATGACTCCCTTTTTTTATGCCCGTTACTTTTTACGATAATAAGCCGATTATCAAAATCCCTAAATAGGTACCAATAGCATTTCCAATTAAAGCGATAATAATACCCCCTGTAATCAAACTTCTATTCCCTAAAGATTCTGCAATTGGTCCAATAAAGGGAGGCCCAAATACTGCTGCTGTGGAGCTTATCAAAAATGAATGCACATCAATTCTAAATAACCTAGCCAGTAATAAATGAACAACTAGCATTAATGAATAAGTCAATAAAAAGTAATTGAATAACTCACTTCTATCTGAAAAGAGTTGCCAAACATTGGCTTGTAAGCCTAAGCTAAACCCAAAAACCAACATTAAAAAATCGGAAGCAACCATATTTCCAGGCATACGCTGCACTCCTTGTATTGTTGATAATACCAGGGCCAAGCCGGTTACGCCAAAAATCAATACCACTTCATTTATACCTCCCCAACCTAGGTAGGAAATTCCTGCCATAACTCCAAGCACTAAAACCGATAATCCCATTCCCTTCGCTAACGATACAGTCTTTTGCCATAGGGTCAATTTACCAAAGTTGCTTTCGTTTTCAACAGTAACACCCACATAGCTGCTCTCGGTTTTTGGTAAAACAAAACCAAGAATTTTAGGTAATACAGTGAAAATCAATAATAAATAAAAGCCACTAAAAGCCCAATCAAAACCATTCATTAAAACTACTAACTCATTAGGCACATGAAAAGCGATGCCTATGGCATTTAAATTGACTGTACCTCCAGTATAAACTCCTTCCAACATTCCCGAAATTAAATGAATATCCGGTAAATCAACTTGAAAAACCACAAATCCAACCAAAACCGAAATAGTAGTGGCTATTACTGCAAGTGCATAGGAAACCAATAGCGTTTTAGGTTGCTTTAAAACTTGTTGAATACGCGTAGGAAAAAGCATTAGTGGAATAGCCAAAATGATACTTATTCCAGTAATTTCAGTTACGACCGATGTATCAAATAGACTAGGAAGGAAATTACCAATTGCAATTCCAACTACATACGACATTACGATTGCCTTGATGCTAGCCCATTTTTTTTCAATTTGCAATAAAGCAAAAGGCACAGCAATTATTGCCAAAATCTGTAAAATAATCATTGGGTAATTTTACGATTTTTTAATACCTATTTGTAAATTTTCTTAGCAAGAAATCCACAATCATTGTTTTATATTTGAACTATGAACAAAATCTGGACGCTAGCACCTAATTACTCAGAAAACCAATTAGATACTCTATACAACGAACTCACAAAATTTTCGAAAGGAACTCAAAAGGCTATTCAACCGGCCTATTTAATCCTTGCCAAACTATTACTACAAAGAGGCATCACAACGGTTAAAGAAGCTGTCGCATTTAACGAATTAACCAAAGAAAAACTTCATGACCCCTTTTTAATGCGAAATATGGATGCCGCAGTAAATCGGATAATGCAGGCGGTTAATGCTAGCGAAAAAATTATGGTTTATGGTGATTATGATGTAGACGGAACCACCTCAGTGGCATTAATGGTTTCTTACCTCAAATCCCTTACATCGAATTTAACTTATTACATACCGGATAGGTATACTGAAGGATATGGGATATCTTTCCAAGGAATTGACACTGCAAAAACAGAGGAGGCAAAACTCATAATTGCACTAGATTGTGGAATTAAAGCTATCGATAAAGTGGATTACGCTACTAAATTGGGCATTGATTTTATTATTTGTGACCACCATACCCCAGGTGATCAATTACCCAAGGCGGTGGCTGTTTTAGACCCTAAACAAAAAGATTGTAACTACCCATATAAAGAGCTATCAGGTTGCGGGATAGGATTCAAATTATGCCAAGCTTTGGAACAGAAATCCACATCAACTTCCTTTGATTTAGAACAACTATTAGATTTAGTGGCCATTAGTACTGCCTGCGACATCGTGCCTGTTACGGGAGAAAATCGAGTATTAGCTTCTATGGGGCTAAAAAGAATTAATAATACTCCTAGGCCTAGCGTAACGGCTTTATTGGGTGAGAAAGAACCGCAAAAACAATATCACATTTCTGATTTGGTTTTTCAAGCAGGGCCAAAAATTAATGCCGCTGGAAGAATTGCCTCTGGTAAAAAGTCTGTTGATTTACTTTTAGCTACCAAATCCGATAAAATAAAGGATTTCGCAACCGAAATAAACAACAATAACACCGAACGAAAGGAAGAAGATAAAAGAATTACAGAAGAGGCTATCTCCATGCTAGAATCCGATTCTTCTTTGAAGGAGAAAAACTCCACTGTATTATATCAGGAAAATTGGCATAAAGGTGTAGTGGGAATTGTAGCATCTAGAGTTATTGAAAAGTATTACAAGCCAACGATAATACTTACCAAGTCAAAAGATGATATTATTGGCGGCTCCGTTAGAAGCGTTAGTGGATTTGATGTTTACCAAGCCTTAGAACAATGTACGGAGGAAATGCTACAGTTTGGTGGTCATAAATATGCAGCTGGCTTAACTTTAAAATTATCTCAGTTAGATGCATTCAGACAAAAATTTGAGCAGGTGGTAACTAGTCAAATGTCGGTTCCAAAATTTACACCAACAATTAAATACGATGCGGAAATTGAAATTTCGGCAATTACAATGCAACTTAAATCCTTCATTAATAAGCTAGAGCCCTTTGGGCCTCAAAACATGACACCTACTTTTGTAAGCCGAAATTTAGTAACAACAGGAAATTCAAGAGCCGTTGGTATGGATGGTCTTCATTTAAAGTTAGAATTGACCGACCCAAATTCCGGAGTGGTCATTCCAGGAATCGCCTTTAATTTCGGCCATTTTTCTGAACGAATTATCGCAGGAGAACCAATTGATATAGCCTATAGCATTGATATAAATTATTGGAAAGGAAATGAAACCATTCAATTAATGGTAAAGGATATTAAGTTTACTGATACGCCAACGCAATAACACTCTTTTCGCTGGAAAGGTCAACAAAATCGGTTTCATTATCGCCAAATAGTCGAATGTTAAATTTTAAGGTTACCTTTTTTGTTGGGTGACCATTAATGTCCTTGCTATATCGTTCTACCTCCAAAATCTCAACGCTATTCGAAAGAGGTTGTTCAAATCTATCACTCGAAAATAGTTTTCCTTCCGAATTTCTCCATTTGATAGTCACCTCTAAGTAATCTCTAACATCCACACTGGTGATTACCTCTTTGTAAATATCAAAATTTGCAACACAGGCCACTCTTGAGGTATCCAAAATTATGTTCTTACACTTGTAGGAAACGCAACCCGAAAGCGTATCAGTGGATTCAACACAGGCCAAAAACACGGAATCGGTAGGAGGAATATTCCCCGGTCCTAATGGTAAATATCCATTAGAAAAATCCCACAATTCAGAACGACTATTCACTGGAACAGAAGATAAGGTAAGGTGCCCATTTGAAAATCCTGGAGTAAAATCCACATCGCATCCCGAGTTAAAACTTGATTCGTAGGTAATAACGCTAGAACAACCGCTACCCGACTCAACTCTTAAATGCGGATAAATCACTGAATCAACTTTATCAAGGTAATAATGAGTTGGATTTACATCTGTGCTCAAAACTCCATCTCCAAAATCCCAAAAATGGTTTGCACCGGCTGGTAAAGATTTAGAAATAAACGTAGCTTTATAACTAGTAAACAGATAATCAGCCGGTCCCCTAATGGCAAATACCGAGTTAAAAATGCTTTTGTCAATTTCATAGCGTATGCTTCCGTTACTTTCATTTTCACGAAATAAAAACTCTATCGATTCAGGACAGTCATCCGTACCCACACAATTCAAATTACCTAGTTTGCCCGTGTATGATCGAATACCTAAAGTATCATCTTCATAATTGGGTAACATATAATATTTATGATCGCCAGCACTAAAATTTATATTCTTACCATCTAATATACCTTTCACATAAAAAATGGCTGTTGAAGTTTCCGGATCAGGTAATTGCCGATTACACGCTGTAAGCGCAAACCCAATTATCATTATATACACAAAACTTCTTTTCATTGAATCAAATTCAATACAAATATACGGGATAAACTATTAACGTTCAGACTAAAACTTGAACGGAGAATACTTTAGGTAAAACCTTAATTGGACATTATTGTCAAACGAATCATTTCCAAAATATGCATTATTCGTTACATCAAGCAATCCATAATTTAATCGCATTCCTAAATCCAAGCGTTGACTCACGTTGTATTCGTAACCTGCGGCAACAGAAAAATCATACGCTTTATAGCCGTTAGTATAGCCCCATTGCATGCTCTCCTCATACGAAACCCCTTCTAATTGCGAAGTATAGGTGGTAGTAACTTTATGCAATCCAGTTGCTAAATAGGAGAAACTTCCACCCAACATAATATTATGATTTCCTATTCCATAATTAACCATGGCAGGCAATTCCAAATAAACCAATCGCTGAGATTCAACAACCGTTTGCTCTGATTTACTACCAAAGCCATATATTTTTTTAGCATACTCTTTATGGCTATCTAATACATTTCGAGAATTGTATAGTAAGTCGATTTTAAGACTTAATCCACCATTTAAGAAATGGTGGTAAGTAAGCCCAAAAAATTCACTTCCACCCAATTTATTACTTGAGGGATCCGTTAAGCTTCTATTCAAATTAATTCCACCAATAAAACCAAGCGTATTTTTTTCAACCTTAGCTAACTTACTATTAGACATGGAAACAACCAAGGTGTTGTCTTCTTCTGCAACTGGCAAAATCAAGGTAGACAATTCTCCAATTCCATCAATTTTCGTAAATGAATTCTCAGATGAAAAGGAAATAATATCCGAACCCGCTCTTGTCCGAGACTCATCAATCCTACTTGAGGTAGATGGTTGATTAGTTGATTTTTTATTGTGTGCTTGTTCCGCTTTATTTGGGTTAGAGGTAATCGATTTATTAGCCCGGTTTCCATTAACTGTGGAATTGCTCTTTACGCTTAATTCATTAGAAGAGTTATTTGAATTGGAAGTGATAGTCCTTTCCGAAGCCTCCATTTCAGTAGAACTATTACTTTCTTGTACAGCTTCCATTCCCGAAACATAATCAACTGAATTCAAATCCGTTCTACTATTAGCATCCCCAGGTGTATTGGAAGTGTTAAAGAATTCTTCCGAGTCCCTGTCATCTTCGATATTATAGGCTGTATAAGTTGTAGTTGTATCCAATAGGCCCCATGCAATTACTGATGCTGTTCCTACAAAAAGGAGTCCAGCAACAATTGCTGCCACACGATATCTCACAAAAAATCCCACCTTTTTTTCTGGTGGAAGCATTTGCTCCATCTTTCTCCAAGACTCCATGTTAAAATTAACACCTCGTCCAGAAAGTCCTTTTTTAAATAAGTTATCTAAACTTTCGTCACTCATGCGTTTGTGTAATATTTGGTAGTGGTTTTTACTTCTTCTATCATTCCTCGTAACAATTTTCGAGCATTCGAAACGTGCCATTTTGAGGTACCCACGCTAATCTCCATTTTCTCGGCAATTTCCTTATGACTAAAGCCATCCAGAACGTGCATATTAAACACTTTTTGAGAAACCGGAGGTAAATTCTGTATCATTAATTCCAATTCCTCCGCCTCAAAGTGCAAATCTGCTTCATTATAAGTTACAGATTTTGATTCATGCACACCATTAAAGTCGGTATATTCTATTAAGGCTTTCGCCTTTTTATTCTTTCTAAATTCATCGATAATTGTATTAATCATAATCCTTCGAATCCATGCCTCAAATGGAATGTCATGATTATACTTGTCCAACTTCGTTACAATCTTTAGAAACCCCATATTTAGTAGCTCCTCAGCATCTATAGAATTACGTTGATAACGTAAACAAATGCTCATTAATACACCAAAACATTTATGATAAAGCTCAAACTGAGCTCTACGCTTATTGTTTTGACAATCTATTAACAAAGACTTTTCTACCAACATTCGGTTTCTAATAACAAGATATTCAAACAAGAATACACTCAATTAAACGTATATGAAAACCAAATGGTTGGTCTAAATCCAAAGATTCGTTAAATTTTGATAAATATAGTATTTGAAAACATAGAGAGCAAAGATTTTTTCGGGCCTTTTTTTCAATTTAATTATGGTTTAAATCAAGCTTTTCAATCCCGCCTAAAAAATAGTTATTCCTTGTTGAAAAAGTAACTGACGCTTTATTTCATCTAATTCTTGTAGTTCTTTTAACAGCGGTAAACAATCTTCTTTATTTTCTTGCAATTGCTTCAATTGGTTACTTTTTTCTTTTATGATATCCATAATTTTTCGCGCTTTAAAGGCGTAAATCGCATCTCTTACCGCCCGAAATATTTTATCCTCCTCGGTAAACACCTCAATATTCTGGCTACTCCATTTATGAAGAGCATATTTATTGGTTACCAAATCCACCAAAAGTTCTCTGGTTTCCGAATCTTCTATTCCAGATAAATACTGCACAGGGTCTTTACTTTTATTTACCGATAATTCGGCTAAATACATATCAAATATTTTCTGAAATTTGGGGCTATCGAATTTCAATTCATCCTCCACAATTTCTTCCGCAACAAAATCGGCTAGCTTCATGGTTACGGTAATTTCGTTGTCCTCTTCGTCCAAAGATTCAACCTCAATATCTACTAAACCATAATTAAGCATTAACCGTAAAATATCGCGTTCTTGATGATAGGTATCCGACTTCTTCTCCTTCGGTTTCGCTTGAAAACCGGGATCAAACATTTCAGGAGGAGGCATATCATACTCCTGCTCTCGTTGAACCGCTTCTTTTCTTACATGATCCTTATGACTTTTTAGGCGAATCTTGTTCAATTCAGAAAGCAATGCTTTTTCCGGAATGTCAAGTAGTGAACTACACTCCTTAGTATAAACTGACCGAGTTATACTGTCCGGAATCTTGGCAATTGATTCAATAATATTACGAACTAAACCCGCTTTTTTAATCGGATCTCCCTTTGTCTCCTCGGCTAGTAATTGAGTTTTGAATAAAATAAAATCCTGAACCTCTTTATCAAAATAGGCATGAATTTCATCAATTTTACGTGCTTTTGAAAATGAATCTGGGTCCTCTCCTTCAGGAAGCAAGGCAGCTTTTACATTTAAACCCTCTGCTAATATTAAGTCAATTCCGCGAAATGATGCCTTTATTCCTGCTGGATCAGCATCGTACAAAATGGTTATGTTTTTTGTGTATCGGCCAATCAGTCTAACCTGATCACTAGTTAAGGCGGTACCGGAACTTGCTACTACATTCTTAATTCCGGCTTGATGCATGGACGTAACATCGGTATATCCTTCCACCAAAAAACACACGTCATTTTTGACGATCTCTTTTTTTGCTTGATAAATTCCATAAACGATTTTGCTTTTATGGTAAATATCACATTCCGGAGAGTTGATATATTTTGGAACCTTTTTATCCGTTTTTAAAGTCCGTCCACCAAACCCAAGCGCCCTTCCCGAAAGATTATGAATAGGAAACATAACCCTTCCTTTAAACCCATCGTAGATCCCTTTTCCGTTATCTTTTAGTAATCCTAATTCTACTAGATAATCCAAGTTATGTCCTTCCGATTTGGCCGCGTTAACCATGGCATCGAACCGGTCAATGGCATAACCAAATTGAAATTCTTCAATGGTTTCGTTAGTAAACCCTCTCTCCTTGAAATAACTTAATCCAATAGCTTTCCCCTCATCGGTATTATGCAGGTTATTTTTGAAGTATTTTTGAGCCCATTCCGAAACTATATATAAACTTTCACGATGACTTCTGGCTTCTTCTTGTTCGGGAGTAGACTCCGATTCTTCAATTTCGATATTATATTTCTCTGCTAAGAATCGTAATGCCTCCGGATAGGACATTTGCTCATGTTCCATAAGGAAAGTAACAACACTACCACCTTTACCCGAACTAAAATCTTTAAAAATTTGTTTGGATGGTGAGACCATGAAAGATGGAGTCCGCTCTTCCGAAAATGGACTTAACCCTTTGTAACTTGAGCCAGAACGTTTCAAATTAACAAATTCGCCAATTACCTCCTCAATTTGGGAGGCCTCAAAAATCCGATCTATGGTTTCTTTTTTTATCACTAATTCAAATGTAATATTTGGCTTTGAGATAATATTAAATTACCTCACCAATTCTTTAACAGAAAATGATTGTCAATTTTAACTATAAAATCAATTGATTTAATTTCAGGGTAAAATAGATGTTTTATCTTCTTTTCACCAAATTTTATCATTGTCAAACCAATAAATTGAAGTAACATTGCTTCGTAATTGATACACACACTTACTAAAGATTACACGAACCACTGTACAACATGAGGTTTTTTTTAAATCTCAGGTTTAGCTTAGAATAAAATTTAAGCAATGTGCTACCAAGATCAAATTGGTTAATTAGGAATTTCCTAGTTAACAAAAGAAACACGTAGAGTGGTGGTAGTGCAGTAGTTTAAGAAACTACGCATAATTAAAAGGCCTGCTGGGGAGCGGGCCTTTTTCTATTTATACTCTTTTTCAGTTAGTGCCCCCTTTGAATCCCAAAATTGCCATTTTCCAACCAAACTATCATTCCGCATTAAACCTTGATAGCGCAATTTCCCATTAGGGTACCATACTTTTTTATCCCCTGTTTCTTTACCCGAAGAATAATTACCGATACTCCAACTCGTTCCATCTTCGTAGAAGGCTTCCCAAAGACCATCCCTCTGGCCGTTCGCATTCACTCCACCTCGTATTTTAATGTTGCCGTTTCCGTATACTTCTTCTATTCCAACAAGCAAACTCACCCCATTTTCATTGGTGTATAATTCGAACTTGGTTGGCTTATTCAATTGGTCAAATTCAACGGCTTTCCGAATAATATTAGCGGAAACCTTTTTAATCTCAACAGAGTCTTCTTTAACATCCGGTGCACATCCTACCAAGACTAAAACCAATCCGACTACACTAACTAACTTCATTACACCGAGGTTACTTTAGTTACTTGTGGTAATAACTTCTCAAAAATATTTTGAACTCCGTATTGAAGCGTTTGCGTAGAAGACGGGCAACCATTACAAGCTCCGCTTAGTTTAACTTTTAGTTCACCATCCTCAAATGAAATAAAGCTTATTGCACCTCCATCATTTTCTACCGCTGGGCTAACATACTCTTTTAAGATATGCTTGATTTTATTATCTATATCTCTAACCTCACCTGGTTTTGGTAGCGGAGTAAATTCTTTCTTAACTTCTTTTTTAACAACTTCAGGAGCCGATTCATCCATTATTGGCTGTCCCGCTTGAATATAGTTGGTTACATATTCTCTAACCTCCATAACGACATCATCCCAACTTAATCCATCCATTATATTAATAGTCACAAAATTTTGAGAAAGCATGACTCCTTTCACAAAGGGAAAGGTAAACAACACTTTTGCAAGTGGTGAATTTTGAGCCTGACTAACTTCATTAAATTCATAACTTTTCCCATTAGTAATAAGGGCAATATTTGCCACAAATTTCATTGCTTTAGGGTTTGGCGTCATTTCGGCATATATGGTAACTGGAACTTTCATACTATCAATTTTATTTGGCTGCAAAATTAGGTTTTTTCCTAGCTACAGTTAGCTAATTAATTTTCAAATAATTTTATGATTCAATAAGGCTAGGTAAAGAAGTCAAACAGTATTTTTGTTCAAAACAAACGGTATGGCATTAATAAAAACAGTAAGAAAAAAAACCCCACAATTTGGCAAAAACATCTACCTATCCGAAAATGCCACCGTAATTGGAGACGTTACAACTGGAGATGATTGCAGTATATGGTTTAACGCAGTCATTAGAGGAGATGTAAATAGTATTGTTTTAGGAAATAAAGTTAATGTTCAGGATGGAGCCGTCATTCATTGCACTTACCAAAAAGCAGCTACTCAAATAGGCGACAATGTTTCCATTGGACACAATACACTTATTCACGGTTGCCAAATTAAGTCAAATGTACTGGTTGGCATGGGTGCCATTGTAATGGATGAAGTAATCATTGAAAGTAACGTAATAATTGCCGCTGGAGCAGTCGTTCTACAAGGAACGCATATTGAATCTGGGGCTGTTTGGGCAGGAGTACCTGCAAAAAAGGTAAAAGACCTTAGCGAAGAATTATTAAAAGGAGAAATTGAAAGAATCGCTAATAATTACCTATTCTATTCCGATTGGTATAAGGAGGAATAATTAACATTTCGATTCATGTCAAAATGATTATTTATTACAATAGATTTTAAAATTCCCAAATCACCTGTCGACATTAATTGATGGGTACCACTTTGTTTACTTGCGGATTTTAGGTTATTGTCTATCAACACCTTTTTAATTTGAGCTGCTACTGCTTTTCCTGAATCCAAAATCTCTACTTGATCTGTTAGAATAGATTGCATCAAAGGTTTTAGCAATGGGTAATGCGTACAACCTAATACTAGATAATCAATAGGGTGCTTTTTTAATTCCTTTAAATGCCCAGCTAAAATACTTTTTAACTCTTCGGAGGCTAAGTCACCTTTTTCAATAGCCGTAACCAACCCATCGCCTACTTGGGTAACCACTTCTACTCCCTGTGAAAAATTCTTTTTAGTTCGATTAAAATGGTCACTTTCAAGTGTGCCATGTGTAGCTAACACTCCGATGACTTTAGATTTTGACCTTTCGGCAGCGGGTTTAATGGCAGGTTCTATTCCAATAAAGGGAAAATCGAATCTTTCCCGTAACGTTTGAATGGCTTGTGTGGTGGCTGTATTGCATGCAACCACAATTAACTTAGCTCCTAAATCGACTAATTTTTGTGTGTTGGCGACACTTAGGTCAATAATCTCATCGGGGGTCTTCCCTCCATAGGGCGCATTTATGCTATCTGCTATATAGATAGTATCTTCATTTGGCAAAGCATTAACTAAATCATTCCAAATAGTTAAACCTCCAACTCCACTATCAAAAAAACCTATGGGACCCGTTGACACCATAAAAAAAAGCATCAGTATCTAACTGATGCTTTTTTTAAATTTATAAAATGCCTAAATGCTTTTTAACTAACGAAAGTATATTATCTGAATCTGGATAAACCAAAACAGCACCTACACTAGTATCGAATACATACGCATATCCGTTTGCTTTTGCAACCGCATCGATTGCATCTTGTGCCTTTTTAATAATTGGCTCAATCAACGATTGTTCCTTCGCAGAAAGGTCTTTTTGTGCAGACTGTTGGAACTCTTGAATTCGTCTTTCAAGATCACCTATTTCTTTCGCTTTTGAATCTTTAATTAAGGTCGACCATGTGGATTCATTCATTTGGTAATCATTCACCTTAGATTGATATTCATTTTGCATTGCACCCATTTGAGTTTCCAATTGCTTAGCATACGTTTCTAATTCCGTACGAATGGTTTGACTTTCTGGCATCAAACCCATTAATTCTTGAGAATTAATATGACCCATTTTTTTAGCTTGAGCAAAAGATGCACTTGAAACACCCAACAATACTGCAATTACAATTAAAATTTTCTTCATTATTTCTAATTTACTTTTCTATTTCTATACCTATTTATACTTGTCTACAATATTATTTATCGCTTGCCGAATATCCTAATTTTTTAAGGATCACATCACTCTTATCATACTTTGGATCGGCAAATAAAATATTTGTATTTGTTCCTTTATCGAATACCAATGCATAACTCCTTTCCTTAGCTAACTCTTTGATTGCATTGAATATATCATCTTGAAGTGGTTGTATTAATTCTAATCTTTTTTTGAACAACTCTCCATTTACACCGAATTTCAACCTTTGATAATCACGAATTTCTTTTTCTTTTATTTTTATTTCTTCTTCGCGCTGCTTTTGAAGTTCAGTTGTTAGCAATATTTTCTCTGCATCAAATGCCCTTCTCATTCTATCCAACTCAGCCATTTTTGCCTCTACTGTTTGTTGCCATTTTTTACTCATAGCATCTAATTCAACTTGAGCCTCCTTATACTCCTCCATATTCTCGAGGATGTATTTTGAATCTACATACGCATATCTTTGCCCAAACAAAGAAGATGCCGAAAGCATAACTATTACAAAAAGAATGTTTTTTAACATAATGACAAGGTTTTATAACTCCCCTAGGTTGGCACCAATGGAAAAATGGATTTGAGACCTTTGCATTGCAGGTCTTCCGGGAACGTCATCCAAACGATATCCCCAATCTAACCCAAGTAAACCAAACATTGGCAAGAATACTTTTACACCAACTCCAGCAGAACGGTAATTATTAAAGGGGGTAAACGTAGTTAAACTACTAAAAGTATTACCCATTTCGGCAAAGGCTAACCCGTAAATCATCGCACTTGGGTTCGTTGAAAAAGGATATCTAACTTCCGCTGTATATTTGGTCACGAAAGGTGCTCCCGTACCTGGAGAAAGAGACAAATCATCATACCCACGTAATGCAATCACCTCCCTAGCATCCAATTGGAATCCCGAAAGACCAGAACCTCCTAAATAAAATCTTTCAAACGGAGCCGTTCCCACTTCTGGACTGTACGAGAATAACCCGCCAAAACCAACTTTAGCATAAATGACGAACTTGTCCACAAAATTGTTATACCAAGCAGCCGTAAATTTCCATTTATTATACTCTACAAATTTGAATTTTTCCTCCGTACCCAAATTGGCATAATCCTTATTATTAAACCAAGAATAAGGAGGAGTAAACTGACCAGACAAAGTAACCTTAGAACCAGATTTCGGGAAATTAATATCATCCAAAGAACTTCTTGTCAACACTCCTTTATAAAAAATATTATTTGCAAAACCTTGAGTAAATCCCTGAAAAGCAGGCCACTTATTTACATCGTAATACTGGTAAGAAAGTGCTTGATAATATTGAAAGTGGTCATCCGGCCATTTCAATCTTTTTCCTAAGCCAATGGTAATCCCATAGGTTCCCATGGATCTATAAAGTGGATTTTCAACCGTTTGACCTGTTTCTCCGTCTATCGCTGTTTTTGAATTTTGAGCTTGATGTGTATAATACGTGGAGAACGTAAATGAATTCGGTTTTTTGCCTCCCAACCATGGTTCGGTAAACGAAAAATTTATCGAATTATAAATCTGACCACTCGTTTGCCCTCTTAAACTCAATCGCTGTCCATCACCCGAAGGTAACGGTGTCCATGCTTTCTTATTGAAAAAGTTTTTAGTTGAAAAATTATTAAATGTCAACCCCAATGTACCAATTAAAGAATACCCTCCATATCCTCCAGAAAGTTCAATTTGATCGGAAGGCTTCTCTCCAACCACATACTCAATATCCACCGTTCCATCAATTGGGTTTGGTTTTGGAATAACATTCATTTTTTCTGGATCCAAAAACCCTAAAATTGAAAGCTCTCGTTGAGTTCTCATAATATCAGACCGACTAAACAAATCACCTGGTTTGGTACGGATTTCTCTTCGTATAACGTGCTCACTTGTTTTGGTATTCCCAGTAATAAACACCTTGTTAATGGTAGCTTGAGCACCTTCATAAATTCTAATTTCTATATCAATAGAATCAGAAACAACACTTATTTCCGATGGTGTAACTTTAAAAAACAAATATCCATCATCCATATATTGCGAACTAACATCCAAACCAGATGGATTCATAAACAACCGCTGATCCAATAATGAAGTATTATATATGTCCCCCTTTTTAATTCCCAGCACTTTATTTAGCCTCTCTGTGGTATATTTTTCATTTCCCAACCACTTTATTTCTCTAAAGAAATATTGGTTTCCCTCATCTAAATAAATATCCACTTTTAAATCCTCATCCCCAAGAGAAGTAATTGTATCCGTTACAATTCTAATATCACGATATCCAGCTTCCTTATATTTTTGAAGTAAAAGCAATTTATCTGTATCATAGGTTGAGCTTATGAATTTTGATTTTTTAAATATCCTTGGTTTCACTTTTTCTCCAAAATGAGAGACCAGCATAGGCAAAATCGTATCACTTTTTTGATGCCAAACCGCTTTAATTAATTTACCTAGAAAAACGTCAAATTCCTCCAAGGGTCTAATTCTACTTTTCTCTTTTGTTTCTTTAAAGGTGCGTTCTAACTGAATATCCGTAAATTGCGTATTTCCGTGAAAAGCGACATCCTCAATTTTCACTTTTTTATTCTTCTTTATATTAATAATCAACATTTGATGATTAGGAAAAAGAGTATCATTTTTTTGAATAATATCCACCTTGGCGTGGTAATACCCTTTATCAACAAAATATCGTCTAATTTTAGATTTTGTGGACACAATTAGGTTATTGGTTACAATTCGTTCCCGGTAGAGGTTAATATCTTCCTTTATCTTATCCGCATCTCCTTTTGACACTCCATCCATGTGATAACGAGATAATCTGGGCTGCTCCTTAATGGCAAATTCTAGGTACACCTTATTACCCACAATTCGCTGAACTGAAATGATAATATCCGAAAACAACCCTTGTTTCCATAGGTTGGTAATAGCACTCGAAACTTTTGCTCCAGGAATATCAATTTCTGAACCCACCGTCAACCCGGTTAATAAAATTAGTGCATTGGGGTCCAAAACCTTTGTTCCGGAAATAACAATTCCACCCAAAACGTACGTTTTGGGTGTAGAATAATCCACCTCAGTTGTATTTGAATTGCCATTAGTAATTTGCCCAAACATAATGCTTGGAAAAAATACGGATAACAAAAGAAAAAGAAATCCTAACTTCTTAAATCTGTTCACTTGTTTTCCCAAATCTTCGTTCTCTTTTTTGGTACATTATTATTGCATCAAATAAATCTTCTTTCCTGAAATCTGGCCAATACTTGTCAATAAACAACAACTCTGTATATGCCATTTGCCATAATAAAAAATTACTTATTCTACTTTCACCACTTGTTCGTATCAACAAATCAGGATCAGGGATAGAATGCGTGGCAAGATATCCTTCAAATACTGACTCATCAATATCCGCTATTTTTATTTCACCATTTTTAACATCATTAGCCAAATTCTTTGTAGCATTAAGAATCTCAGCCCTTGAACCATAACTAAGTGCTAAAACCAAAGTCATCTTAGTATTCTTCTTGGTGTCTTCAATGGCTGCGGCAAGTTCCTTTTGTCCTTTTAATGGTAAAGCCGACAAATCTCCAATAGCTTGTAATCGAATATCATTTTCATTCAAAGATTTTAATTCTTTTCGAATGGATGAAACCAATAATTCCATTAACGCTGCAACTTCCAATTTGGGTCTATTCCAATTTTCGGAGGAGAAAGCGTATAAGGTAAGGTATTTCACACCAGCTTCCGCACAACCTTCAATGGTTTCTCTTACGGCCGTCAAAGCATTTTTGTGCCCGAAAATTCTGGCTTTACCTTTTTCTTTAGCCCACCTTCCATTGCCATCCATTATCACAGCAATGTGGGACGGTAATTTTTCATTATTTATATCAGACAATTGACCCATACAGAATTCGCGCTAGATGCGATTTTCGGTCGGCAAATATATTCTATTTGCTTGGATTAAAATGGCATGTACCGGGGTTCTTCTTTAAATTGTACGATAGGGTAAAACCACCATACGAAAACCAGTCATTATTATAATCATTTCCACGCTGAGCCCCCCAACTAGAACCATTAACGCCCTGTGCTTCCAACGTCCTATTAGATAAGTCGCGCCCAGTTTTAGTTAAACCCGATGGGTCAACAGGATATCTTGTAGACACATCATCCAAATAATCAGTAAAAGTAGGTCTAAATTCAGCAGTCAGTCCAAGGATCATTCTATCGGACAATCTAAATTTAAAACCAAAACCAAAAGGTAAGGCAACCCCAATTTTTGAATAGGTAACCCCTTCCGTAGCCAATGGTTGTAACTCATACAAATTTCCGGCTAAATAGGCCTTTGGGTTATGGTAAAATAATGATATTCCTACAAAAGCATAGGGAGTAAAAACGTCAGCAACTTGAAAAAAGCTTTGAGGGCTATGTGGTTTAAAATCCAAAAAATTAAATTCTACGGTGGTTGCTAGTTCAAAAATATTGGATTGAAAACTTTGATTTCTTTGCGTCTCAAAAGCATTGTTAGAGTTCGCATCGTTTCCAGAGATAGAAGCGTATCTTCCAATAAAATTCCACGCCCACCTAGCATTAAAATTTTGCCTGTAATTTACACCCAAGGAAAGGTGAGCATCTTTTTGTGGAGAGGAGTATACATCTCCCAAGTAATAAGAGGAACCAACAAATAACCCGACCTCTCCATATTTTTGAGAAAAGGCCGGGTTGACTATTATTGTTACTATTGCTAGTATTAGTATTCTCTTCATGCCCGCATGAACGATCTAACTAAAATATTATTGTTACTATAATCTAACTCTAGATCTAGCTCTTGATTTTATACGATAAGTCAATGTTAACAAACCAAACATATAGGTGTCATTTTTATCGTTATGACCTCTTGTTCCACCAGCATCAAACCTATTTGGATTCGTATATCTTTTATCCGCCATATCTTTTGACACCGCGCCATAAGCCGTTTCAAGTGCTGCGCCATCATAATACTGTGTACTGGCATCATCCAAATAGTCAGTAGTCGTAAAGCGCATCCCTGCCTCAAATTGAAGCCCGATAGTTTTAGAAATATTATATTTAAAGCCTACTCCAGTAGGGAATACCATTGTTATTTGAGAATAGTCTTTTGGAGCACCATTCAATCCCTGACCTTCGGTATTTAGAGGAGCTAATTTCACCCAATCACCCGCTTGATTCGTTCCTTTTGGATTAAAGTAAGAACCACCAATACCAGCAAATAAATACATTGCGAAGTTAGATGAGCCATATCCCTTAATACCTTTAATTTTGTACCTAGACCCAATCTTTTCCTTTAGGATATAAAACTCTAACTGACCGGACAACTCCAATAAATCGGTTCGTACATCCAGATTTCTAGAATTTCTACCTGGATTTTCCGTTGTCTTATCTGCAGCGTATAATTGACCGTAAATTAAATTTAATTTAACAGCAAAGCGATCATGAAACCGATATTTAAAAAAACCTCCAACTGCAAATCTAGAGGTATTCAATTGAAAATCACCAAATCGAGAGCCATCACCAGGACCTCCACCTAAATCACTTAACATATTGGTAGCGCCTAATGAAAGGCCTACTTCTTTTTTATATCTATTCCATCTTTGTGCTTGCGCATCCTGAATAGAAATGGTAGCAATAAATGCTACTACCGAAATAAGGGTGAAAATTTGCTTCATAATAGTCTAATTTGAAACAAATCTACTTCGAAAGAAAGCTCATAAATTGTTAATAACCCGCACTTGTCAACGCGATTTTGTTGATAACCGCGAAAAATTGTTAATAACAAGGTTGAATTTGTGAAATTCTTTTCATATATCAAACTACCATAAACACAGGGCTTTTGGAATAAAAAAGTATAATGAAATTCATGAAAATTACTATTATAAAATAATAGCAATCAAGGTTAGATCAAACCAATCTAAAAAAAGGAAAGGGATTAATATTCATCCCTTTCTTCAATTTCATCTGGTTTTTTTTTTAGAATTTCTCCGTACGAACTCTTGATCTAGCCCGTGACCGAATACGCATAGTAACAGTTAATAAACCAAACATATACATATCCGTTTTATCATCATGCCCACGTGTTCCTCCAGCTTGATGCCTATTCACACTATTGTAGCGCTTATCAGCCATGGCTTTTGATTCAGCCCCAAAATTTGCAGCCAAGGCGTTACCATCATAATATTGGGTACTTGCATCATCTAAATAATCGGTAGTGGTAAATCGAGTACTTGCCTCGAATTGGACCCCCATTATTTTTGATATATTATACTTTAACCCAACTCCGGATGGAAAAACAAAAGTAAACTGGGAGTAATCTTTAGGAGCACCTGCTAATCCTTGGCCTTCTGTATTAAGAGGAGCTAAACTCACCCAATCCCCATTGGTATTCGTTCCTTTAGGATTATAATAGGCACCTCCAATTCCGGCAAAAACATAAAGCGAAAAATTGTTTGAACCATATCCTCGTACTCCTTTTAGTTTATATCTTGACCCGATTCTTTCTCTAATAATATAAAACTCTACCTGGCCCGAAAGCTCCAATAATCCGGTTCTTACATCTAAGTTTCTGCTTCTTCTACTATAGTTATCGGTTAATTGGTCATCACCATATAATTGTGCATACAACAAGTTAAGTTTAACTGCGAAATGATCATGAATTCTGTATTTAAAGTATCCTCCAACTGCATATCTAGTGGTACCAAATTGAAAATCACCATAACGTGATCCTACTCCAGGCCCTCCACCTAAATCACTTAACATGTTAGATGCACCTACAGTAAATCCAATTTCCTTACGATACCTATTCCACCTTTGGGCATTGGCTTCTTGAACCAAAACCAAGGTAAAAATAGCGGATACTATAAACAGTAAAAATAGTCGTTTCATTATTCCCCAATTAGAAACAAAGCTACATACAGACCAATTTAAGAATCATGACTTTTATACCTCTCACGTATAAACTTCAATATTTATTTATAAAACAATACTTTATAAATTTCTAAAACCTGTAGATAATCAGTTTATTTCTATTAATATTTGTGTGTTGCTCTCAATATATTTGGTCAAATAATATCACCAAACGGTCAAAAGCTTGGGCAAAGGTAAATATTTAGTTTCGTTTATCAAGACCCCAATTCAATTTGTGACGAAGGGTACGAAAAAAGGTTTGATCTGGAAATTGAATTAATTTGATTAAATAATTAGCCTTACGCACTTTTATTTCGACAGAAGAATCAATTCGGTGCATTCGAGAGTCTAAACTCACTAATGACTTGTCTGTTCTTCCTTCAATTTTTAAAGTTATTTCAGAACTATCAGAAATAACCATTGGGCGAACATTTAAATTATGCGGTGCAATGGGCGCTATAATAAAATTATGTGATCCTGGCGCTACAATTGGCCCCCCTACACTCAAGGAATAGGCAGTGGATCCAGTAGGCGTTGAAATTATTAATCCATCCGCCCAATAGGAATTTAAAAACTCACCATTAACATACGTATGGATTACTACCATGGACGTATTATCATTCTTATGAATGGTTACCTCATTCAGGGCAAAATTCTTTTTCCCAAATAATTCTTCCTTGGTACAAATTTCAATTAAGCTACGTTCTTCAATTTTAAAATTACCCGCCAAAAATTTATCAATTGATTCTTTAATATCTTCAGAACTCACTCTAGCTAAAAAGCCAAGTCTTCCTGTATTAATACCCATAATTGGGATAGAAGTATCGCGTAAAAGAATAGTAGAATCCAAAAAGGTACCATCGCCACCCACGCTAATGAATAAATCAGGTCTACGATGCTTGTTCCTGGCCGAAGTGAAGGCTACGACATGGCGCAAATCAATTTCAAATTCTTCTTTTAGCTTGCTTAGATACTTTTTATGAATCTGAATATCAATTTCTTTTTCCTTTAGGTAATTTAGCAAGAAGATAATATCATCCTTAAACTTATGATTTACTTCTTTACCAAAAATTGCGACCGTCTTCATCTTTTAAAATTACTCAAAGAAACAAAATGTATTCGTTATATCGCCTTTTTCAGATGTAAAAAGAACCCTTTCTCATTTTCTCTATTAATCGAATATTCAACCCGCATTACAAAATCATAAAATGCGGTTACATCCAAACCAATTCCATATCCGTAGGCCCATTTATTTGACAATAAATTTCTTTCTTTGTACAACCGATCCTCGGCATAAGCAAAATCAAAATAAGTATTCAGGTACATTGCAAAGTAAGGCTTATTAAATTTTTTCAATTTCAACCATTTAAGGTGCATTTCCTTTTTCTTCAGGATATTATATTTAATATTCGTTTTAACAATCCCATATTTCTCTGCATCAAAAACATATAATTCATACCCTCTTATTGAATTGGCATAACCTAATCCTTGTTGAATAGAATATGGTGTATCATCAAAGAAAGATAGTTTACCCACCACGCTATTTGCCACATACCATCTCCCACCAAGCGGTTTGTGCCAGTATAAACCAGCAATAGTAGTCAAAACATTCAATCCTTCATTATTCAATACCCCTAACCCATATTTGGTAATATAGGTTTCTATTTTATATCCTTTGAGCGGGTATTCAATATAGTCTCTTGTATCATATTTACCATAATAACTTAAGGTAAAGAAATCGGTTTTTTGCATGTTCCCTTTCAGGTAGTTGGTCGATGAAGAAACAACCCCAGAATCCACCTGAATCTGATTATACATCAAACCGATTTGGTGACGTGCATTAAGGTTTTTTCGATATGTAAGATTAGCCATGGCAAAAAGAACCTGCCGACCCGGGCCATTTGTACTTTTATAAAAAATTCTCTTATTACCTTCCGAGCGATTATTTACCTCCGTATATTCCGCATAACCGGTGGCTACATATAACCCGAGGGTTTTCTTTTTATTTAAGTTCGGAATATCGTAGCCCAAAGAAAATTGATTTTCAAAGCCCACTTTCATCATGATTTTAAAAGTCTCATTTCTTCCTCTAAAATTAAACCAGTTAAGATATATCCCATAGGTAAGCCGGTTAAAATCTTTAGTTTGCCACCATGTATTAAAGTTCCTATCTCCATTTTCTAAAATTGGATAGGGCCATACATACCAGCGCTCTTCCAAATGAAAGACTACATCTATCAAAACTCCCTCACCTTCCAAAATGGTAAAAGTGGCAGTCGTAAATAACTTAGTGTTAAAAATATTATCTCTACTTCTAATTAATTTCTCTTTTAGTTGGATTAATTCAAGAGTATCCCCTTCGTGGTATGTCAACTCACGGAGTAAAATGAATTCTTTGGTTTTGTCGTTTCCTTCAAAACTGGTTTTTCCTATAATCACTATTTTACTACTATCATTTTGAATAGCCATGGTACTAAATGCACCCATAAAAAAGATGAAAAATAAAATCAACCTCATTTCAAAAAATGGATTAAAGGTTTAGCATGTTCATAAGGTTATCATATCTGTCTTGCATATATTCTGTTTCATATTTCAAGTGGTAGCTAGCTAAAACGTTGTATCCAAACCGGTCCAGTTCGCTCAAAACATTTTCAACTTCCTGCTGATTCAATTTAATGGTCAAAACAATTTTGTTGGCCTCTGAATCCGTGCGAATGTAGGTACCTAATATTTTCACCCCTGTGGACTCAATGATTCGGCTAATTTCGGTGAGATAATAATCATTTGGAGTCATTTCAATTTCAATAACACTACCGGTATCTTGTACAATGGAAGAGCTGCCAAATACATTCACAATTTTATCTCTCGTAATAACACCCACATAATGGTTATTATTATCTACCACTGCTATGCAGCTCAATTTGGAAATTTGAATTTTATTAACCACCGATAAAAAATGTTCTGACTTATTAATGGATACGTCTGGCATTCTTACCTTGCTTTGAGCAATTGATTGGCTCCAATCTTCCATTTCAAAAATATCCTCTTCGTAAATAAGCCCAACAAACAAAGACCCATTAACCACCGGATAGTGTGATAGTTTAAATTCGTCCATAAACCCCATTGCCTTGTCGCATGTGTCTACGGTTTCGAGATACGGAAGCTCTACATCTGCAAATTGCCCTGCTGTCATGGTTTTTCGAATTTTGGTGTGTTGAGTAAAACAATAATTTACCTTTGCAATTCGGTTCAAAAATAGAAAAATATGACTCAATTAAGTGTCAATATCAATAAAGTTGCCACCATTCGAAATGCGCGTGGCGGTAATACTCCAAACGTATTACAAGTAGCAATAGATTGCGAACAATTTGGAGCACAAGGCATTACAATACACCCTAGACCAGACGAAAGACACATACGATTTTCGGATGTGGATGAATTAAGTAGCGTGGTTAAAACGGAATTCAATATAGAGGGATATCCAAGTGAAGAATTTATACAAATGGTGCTAAAGTATAAACCCGCTCAGGTAACACTTGTCCCTGACGGACCTGACGTATTGACCTCCAATGCAGGTTGGGACACCATTACTCATCAGTCACTTTTGAGAGAAATTGTTTCTAGATTTAAAACTGCAGGTATTCGAACCTCCATTTTTATTGATGCGAATTCAGAAATGATTGAAAACGCTAAACTCACCGGCACCGATAGAGTGGAACTATACACAGAGTCGTATGCGGATGAATATCCAGAGAATAAAGAACGAGCAATTGCCCCATTTATTAAAGCTGCAGAAACAGCCCAAAAACTAGGTATAGGTCTAAATGCGGGTCATGATTTAAGTTTAGAAAACCTACGGTATTTTGCAGAAAATGTGCCTGGACTATTGGAGGTTTCTATTGGTCACGCCCTAATTTCTGACGCTCTTTATTATGGATTAGAAAACACCATTGCGCTTTATTTACGTGAGTTGAGACCAACCGAATAATTCAAATACAAAGAAAAATGAAATTACATCATAAAATTCTTGGTGAGGGAGAGCCCCTTATAATTCTGCATGGATTGTTTGGTATGCTCGACAATTGGCAAACCCTAGGAAAACGATGGGCAGAAAACTACCAAGTAATATTGGTGGATTTAAGAAATCACGGACATTCACCACGTGACCCCGAATTGAATTACCAGGTTATGATGGAGGATTTAGAAGAGTTGACTGATGACTTGTTTCTAGATGATATCAATATAATTGGACACTCGATGGGTGGTAAATTAGCTATGAAATTTGCGCAGACCTATCCCCAATTGATGAACAAGCTAATTGTTGCGGATATTGGCCCCAAAAAATACCCAGTGCATCATCAACAAATTTTGAATGGACTTCAAAGTGTTCCTATTCACGAAATGAAATCGCGGAAAGAGGTTCACGAGATTTTATCCAATTACATTCCACAAGATCAAACCATTCAATTCTTTCTAAAAAACTTGTACTGGAAAGAAAAAGGGATTTTGGATTGGCGATTTAACTTAGCATCTGTAGTAAATAACATTCAAAACGTGGGAGAAGATTTACTATCCGAAACTTTCACCAAACCCTCCTTATTTATAAGGGGTGGTAATTCTAACTATATTTTGGATGAAGATATGGCGGATATAAAAAAGGCATTCCCCAATGCGGAACTTGCTACCATACCAAATTCAGGACATTGGTTACACGCTGAAAACCCACAATTGTTTTACGAATTAGTGACAAAATTCCTACAAGAGTAGGTGTATATCTTAAAAAAGGAATGGTAATTATGCTAGTATTATCCTAGCATCCACGGTGAAGATTTTATCGCCAGATCCCATTAATGGGTTTAAATCCATTTCTTCAATTTGCGGTGCGGCTTCGACCAAAGCAGAAACTCTGGTGATTATTTCCGCAAATAATTCAATATTGATTCCCTCTTTACCACGGTAACCCTTTAAAATTGGATTGATTTGCAATCGGTCAATCATTGTCAAAGCTTCCTCCTTACCTACAGGCGATAAACCTGCGCGTATATCTTTAAAAACTTCTATATAAATTCCACCTAAACCACACATTATTACGTGACCAAAATTCCCTTCTTTACGAGCACCTGCAAAAATTTCGATTCCGCTTAATTGGGGTTGCATCAAAACTCCGGTTACCTCATCGATTTTCATTAATCGATGAAACTCTTGAATTACCTCATCCTTACTCGAAACATTTAAGACAACTCCTCCTACATCTGTTTTATGAATGGGCCCAACCACTTTCATCACCATTGGAAATCCAATATTTTGAATTTCTAATTCTGCTGAATCCACATCGTCAACCACAATTTCGTAGGCAGTAGGAATTCCTGCGGATTTCAATAAATCTCCCGTCTCTTTGGGAGCTAATAATCCGGATTTAGAATTGGAAAGAATAGAAGCTATCGAATTAAGCGCAATTTCGGGTAACGTTACGTTTAAATCTGTTGGTACAGGTGTTTTATTCACCTCTGACAAGGCGTTACCCAATGAAACCTCATCTGGAAAATTCACACGTCCTTTGGAAATAAAATACTCGATTTCCTTTTCCGCATTAACCAAGGATGGAAGAACAGGATAAATTGGTTTTTTACAAAACTTCATTTTCACATTTAGCACCTTATACACATTTTCTACATCAAACAATCCGGCACTACCAAAAACCACTGCCATACCGTCAATTTCATCAAAATTGTGTTCGCAATAATCAATGATAATTCCTAATTGGTCAGCCGTTCCGGTGGCCAAAAAATCTATTGGATTAGAAACCGAAGATCCTGGATGTAAGTAACTCAACAACTCATCTGCATCGTCTCCTTGAATGGTTGGAACAACTAACCCCCCTTTTTCCAGTGCATCGGTAAGCATTACAGCAGAACCACCCGCATGGGTGATAACTGCAATTTTCTTTCCTTTAAGTTCTTTATAATTAAATATTCCAGCCACGGTAACTAACTCGCTCCGGCTACTGCAATATACAATACCTGCTTTTCTGAAAAGTGCTCGTGTAATGAAATCACTAGTAGCCACCGCACCTGTATGCGATGAAGCTGCTCTACTTCCCGCAGATGAATACCCTGATTTTATGGCCGCTATTTTACACCCTTTATTAATTAAGGATGATGCATGCTTTAAAAATTTTCGAGGATTAGTAAAGCTTTCAATGTAAAGTAATTTAATTTTAGAACTATCACCTTCAATATAGGTTTCATCCAAATGTTCTAATACTTCCTCCACTCCCGTTTGGGCACTATTACCCACAGAAAATACCTGATTAAAACGCAATCCATTTTGCATTCCCGCTTCCATTATAAACACTGCAGTTGCTCCCGAGCCACTAATTAAATCAACGCCATCTTTGGCAAGTTTGGGTACGGGAAGCGTGAAAACTCCTTGGTAATTGGCATTAATAACCCCAATACAATTGGGTCCAATCAAACTTCCATTAACTTTATTTATTTGCGCTGCAATGGCAACTTCCAATTCTTTACCTGCATCATCGGACTCACCGAATCCGGCTGAAATAATAATGAATCCACGTGTGTTTTTATTCTCGGATAAGGTTGTCACCGTTTGTAAACAAAACCGGGCAGGAATAGCTAAAATAGCCAAATCAACATTCGGTAAATCGTCAATTGTTTTGAAACAAGTTAATCCTTGAACCTCGTTTTCTTTAGGATTAACCACATACAAATCACCCGAAAAAGTACCCGCTAGCAGGTTGGTCACAATTTTACCACCTGGTTTTGACGGGCTGTTAGACCCCCCAATTACCGCGATACTTTTTGGTTCAATTAACGATGAATGGAGCATAATTTATAATTTGACGCAAATGTAGGTTAGCGGTCAAGCTATAAACATGATTTTTTTTAGCTTATCAGAATTTAATACCTCGTATCGGTTACATTTCCATCATACTATCGGCAAATCCAAGCATATCTTTTTCACCAAAGAAAGGAGCCATTAATTGGATTCCAAAAGGCAAACCTTCTTCATTCTTTCCTAAAGGCAAGGAAATAGCAGGATTACCGGCTAAATTAGCATGAACAGTAAAAATATCTTCTAAATACATGGCCACTGGATTATCTGAATTATGACCTAATTTAAATGCAACATGAGGAGTAGTAGGAGTTAAAACAAAATCGTAATCTTCAAAAATAGCTTTCGTTTTGTCTTGAATTAATCTTCTCACCTTTTGAGCTTTTGCAAAATATGCATCATAATAACCGGTACTTAAAACAAAAGTTCCCATCATGATTCTACGTTTTACTTCCTCCCCAAATCCTTCTGTACGCGATTTAACATACGTAGATTCAATATCGGTAGATTGCTCACTTCGGTATCCGTAATGAATACCATCATATCGTGATAAATTAGAAGACGCCTCCGCATTACTAATAACGTAATAGGTAGGTACCATTTGGTTAAGGAAATTGAAATCAACAATTTCTACTTGATGTCCTGCAACTTTTAATTTCTCAATTATTTCCGTAAAACGTTTTTTAACTGCTGGACTTAAACCCTCACTTTCTAAAGCATCACGCAATACCGCAATTCTTTTTGTACCTTCAGATTTAAGCTCAGTGTACTTATCCACTTCAACCCTAGAAGAAGTAGTATCATACTCATCCGAACCAGCCATTACTTCAAGTAATAACGCTGAATCTTGAATCGAACTTGTAAACGGTCCTATTTGATCCAATGAAGAACCATACGCAATTAACCCCCAACGAGATATACGCCCATAGGTAGGTTTTAGTCCGACTGTGCCGGTAAATGAAGCAGGTTGACGAACGGAGCCACCGGTATCTGTACCCAAGGCGGCATGACATAAATTTGCCGCTACAGCAACAGCCGAGCCACCTGAAGAGCCTCCCGGAACGCGAGTATTATCAAATGGATTTAAAACCGGACCATAAGCCGATTTTTCATTAGAGGAGCCCATTGCGAACTCATCACAATTCAAGCGACCAATGATAATAGCATCTTCGGCAAGTAAACGTTCTACCGCTGTACCTGAAAAAAGGGATGTAAAATTGCTTAAAATTTTTGATGACACAGAAACCTGATGGTCTTTGTAACACAGATTATCTTTCAAACCAATCACCATACCTGCTAGCCGCCCAGCTGTACCGTTTTGTATTTTTTCATCCACAATTTGAGCTGCTTCCAAAGCAGTTTGGTCAAATGTTTCTAAAAAAGCATTGAGATGTTTTTGACTTTCTATTTCAGCTAAAAAAGATTTAACCTCTTTTACCGCAGTGGTTTCGCCTTTTTTAAGCGCGCTGCGGTAAGCCAAATAATTGGTGTAATTGATTGCCATCGAGTAGGAAGGGGATTATTTTTTTTCTTCTTCTAATTCTTTCGACTCATCATTTTTTGATGCGTCTTTGAATTCTTTAATTCCTTTACCCATTCCTTTCATTAACTCAGGAAGTTTACGACCTCCAAATAATAAAAGAATAATAACTCCGATAATAATCCACTCGTATCCGCCTGGCATTCCCATAAGAAAAATTGAATTTGTCATGTCAACTAATTTAGCGCAAATTTAGTGAAAGTTTGCCGGATTCATGCACGGTTAAGTTTATTTTCAATACACCAATAATCCAGCTATCTGAACGAGATAAAACCTATCAACGTCCTTTATATAACCAAAGAGATGGGTCCATGGTAGTTGCTGCTACTCCCTTATGAATTTCGAATTGAATTTCCGTTTTACCATCAATCGTAATTACCTCACCAATAATCTGTTTCACCTTCACTTTATCTCCAGCCGACACGTACACTTCTTTTAAGTTTCCGTAAACAGTCAAATAATCACCGTGACGAATAATTACGGCTTTACCGGCCCCAGGAATGATAATAACTCGTGATATTTCACCTTCAAACACCGCACGAGCAGTTGCGCCCTTATTTGTGCTAATGCCCACTCCATGATTATTAATTTTTATTGATTTTAGCACCGGATGTGAGTGAATTCCGTATTTCGCGGTGATAGTTCCTTTTTCTACTGGCCAAGGTAATTTACCTTTATTTGCCGTAAACCCATTGGCTAGGGCTTTGGCTTCCGGAGTTAAACTCCACTCCCCTTTTTTGGTTGCATTTTTCTTTTGAGCTAACCGTATTTCTTCTGCAATAATCCGTTCAATAGCCAATTGCATTTGTTGTTGCTCTTTCTGTTTTTCTTTGATTTCTTTTTTGAGCTCTTCCTCTCTGCTTTGCAAATTAGCCAAAACCTCTTGCTGCTGATTTTTTTCTTGTGCTAGGGTAGAACGTTCCTTATGCTCATTGTTGAGTAACGACTCTTTGTCCGATTTTTCGGCTAATAGTTCCGCGTTTTTCTCTAATAAAACACCTTCTAAGCGTTTAATATCTTCGGTTTGTTTTTTACGGAATTCAGAATATTGCTGTAAATATCGTAGTCGTTTATAGGCTTGATTAAAATCTTTGGACGCAAAAACGTACATTATCTGATCATAGTTGCTTTTGTTACGATATGCAAACTGAATCATTTTGGCGTATTCCGCTTTTAGGGTTTCAATATCACGTTCCATAGAAGCCACAAGCTCCCCATTTTTCTCCATTTCGGAATTCAAATACTTAACCTCACTATTTATGGTAGCAATTAATTCCTGGCGTTTAGAAATTTTGTCTTGCAGTAAGACCAATTGATTAAGGGTGTTTTTTCTTTCTTTTTCGTTTTTAGCCAACAGGGTGTTTTTGTATTCAATATCGCTTTTTAAACGACTTTTCTTACTTTCCAAAACAGCCCTTTTGTTTTGGGCATGCAGCTCATTTATCGGCATCACACCAACAAAAACCACCAGAAAAACAATTACTCTACTCCACAATGGCTTCATACTTTGACGAAATCTTAAACGGAAATGACAAGGATTCATTCACCGTAATCTTACTAAATTCAGAATTTATTTCCGACTTTTCCTTTGCAATGATACTCATCTTAAACGAAGCCAAAACCATCATGTCCTGTATGTTTTCAAAAGAGGTGTATTGAATACTTGCCATATTTTGACTACTCACATCCATCAATTGTACTTTTTCCACTTGGTAATTATCCGGATTGACCCAGTTGGAGTATAACACTTCAATGTTTACAGGAAAAGCTTCCTTTCCTTTTTGCATTTTTTTAAGGGTATGTTTATTCAAACTACTCAACACATAACTGTCTTTCGTATTTCTTTTTTTAATCTCAATCGAATCGCTTAAACCAAAGCTATGGGCTAAAATCAAAGATTGCAAATCGTAAAAGGAAAAGTCAACACCCAGTTTCTTTTCTACGAATTCATATCCACCAATGAAATAATTTTTAGCTGTTCTACTCACATATTTAATGGTGTCTGGTGTAGCTAAAACCCTTGCCACTTCATACGAATAGGCGGTGATAGACATCCAAATTACACTATCGGTAACCATCCGTACATTTGCCTTAAAACTGGTAGTTTTTTCTTTTGTTACTACTTCCGTATTTGCCTTAAAGCTAACCGATTTTGGATTCTTTAATTCGTTCTCCAAGATTTTAGAAACAATGACTTGGGTCTTTTTATTCCCTAATTTTCGTTGTTTTCCAGCCGAAGTCGAACTTGTATTCTTACATCCCGAAACAAGAACCATTAAAACGGCCATTATGACAAATATGCGATTCATCCAGCTACAGTTTCTTTTGCGAAATTTTATCGTCCAACTCTTTTGAATTAACCCCTGCCGATTTCGCTTTCAACCAATTTTCGTAAGCCTCATCCACTCTACCTGACTTGTAAAGCGCGTCTCCTAAATGTTCCAAAATCTCTCCTGCCGATTCATGACTATTTTCAGCCGCTTGGCTTAAATATTTAACTGCTTCAGGGTAGTTTTTCATTTTATAGAAAATCCAACCATAGGTATCTAAATAGGTCGCGCTATTCGGGTTGGCGTCCACCGTTTTTTTAGACATGGCTAGCGCCTTTTCTAATTCAGTATCATTTTCACTCAAAAAATAGGCGTAATTGTTTAATACATACTCATTCGAAGGATTCATTCGTAAAGAATTATCATAAGAAATCCATGCTTTATTGAAAGACCCCACTTGATAATATGCATCCCCTAAATTAGCCAAAATCTGCACTTCCAACTCCGGCATTCCGTAGGCTAACTCCTTGGCAGATTCTAATGAACTAATCGCTTTCTGATAGTTCTGTTTTTGCAAATACCCTATCCCATTAAAATAATGAGGCAAAACCTGATTTGGGAAAAGTGAGATACAACTTTCGCTGTGCAAAATAATGGAATCCACTTCATTCAATTCTGAATCAATAAATAAAACTTGATTCCAAACTTGATACTTACTTTCATCGATTGCTATAGATTTCAAATACATGGCTCTCGCTTTAGCTTTTTGGTTGTCGCCATACAAAAAGTCACCGTAAACCGCCCATGTCTTTGCATCATCAGGATGTATAGTCGCAGTAATCTCCATAAGCTTATATACTTCCATTTTAATCTTCTGGTCCTTAGCCGAAAGGTCCATTAAGGCTAATAAAATCCCCATTTTAGAATCAATGTTCACATCCTTTGAACTAAAAGCCAATTCAAGATTTTTGAACGCTTCCTCGGTTTGTCCTAATTCGGTATAATACTCATAAAGTGCCAACTTTACATACGGATCATTAGGGTGTTCTGTTTTCAATTTTTCATACAGATTCACTGCTTTTTGCGTCTCTCCTTGTTTTTTGTAGAAGGCCGCCAACATACTTACGTATCTAATTTCGGCCGGGTTATTATCGATTAAAGCAACTAATTCCGCCTCTGCTTTTTCATTCATTTCCTGGTGCTCGTACAATTTAAACAATTGCTCTGATAATGAATTATTGGACCCCGATAATGCCTCTAAGTTTTCATAGGTACGAATGGCACCTGTGGCATTATTTGCAAACAAATAAGCACTTCCCAATTCGTAATAATAATTCAATTCATTGGGATAGGTTTTGAGCAACTTCTCGTACACTTCTGCACTTTCCTTGTATCTTTTTGTGTTTTGATACACGCTTGCCAGATTCTCCAAAAACCAACGATTCTCGGGCTCTGAATTAACCACATCTTCGGCCAATTCGACTGCAGCATCATTATACCCCATTTGAATCATCAAATCTGACAACTCATATTTCACCGCCACATTATGCGGGTCAATGCTCAAACATTGTTGAAAATAGGCAACTGCAGCTTTGTGGTCGCCCGCGTATTTTGCTGAAAGTGCACTAAAAAAAGTTTCATCAAAAGCGACCTTTTCCTTACCCGATAATTGCGTTACGATAATACTTGGATTTTTTACCGCTTTTTTACTAGCAGTACAAGCGGACAGGAACAAAATACTCAGCATCCCTACCACCCAAATATGTGGGATAAACCTACGCACTGTAGTCTCCGATATTTAAATCTTCCGCTACCTCATGTAGTGAAACATAATGCCCAATCATTGAATTGGTAATGGATTTATTCTTTATAGACGAATGCGAGTAAATAATCGAGTTTTCGATAACTGAATTTATAATCTCTGTTTCTTCGCTAATGGAAACACCTGGTCCTACCACACTATTGGATATTTTCACTCTTTTACCAATGTAACAAGGTGGAATAATTACCGAATTGGTGATTTGAGCGGACGCATCCACCAAATCATTTCCTTTTTCCATTTCAAACGCCAGTACTCTTGAATTTGTGTAAACGGTAGCATTTTTATTCCCACAATCTAACCATTCATCCACTTTACCGGGAACAAATTTGACTCCCTTAGCAGTCATGTTTCTAAATGCATCGGGAAGTTGATATTCCCCGCCATTCATTATATTATTGTCCATTAAGTATTGCAACTCCGCTTTTAGGGAGGCGCCATCTTTCACGTAATAAATTCCAATCATGGCTAGGTCGGAAACAAATTCGGTAGGTTTTTCTACGTAATCAGTAATCACCCCATTACTATCCATTTTCACCACCCCAAATGCCGAAGGATCATCAATTTGTTGGACCCAAAGTACGCCATCTGCAGCGTGATCAATTTTAAAATTCTCTGCTTTAAACAAGGTATCTGCAAAAGCGATAGTCGTTTTACCTTCCAAAATTTCTTCTGCGCACATAATGGCATGCGCGGTCCCCAATGCTTCATCTTGGTAATGAATTGAACCTACAGCCCCCGCATCGGCAGCAATTTTCAATAAATCCGCTTCTGTTTCTTTACCAAAACGACCAATAACAAACCCAATTTTCTCTACCGGTTCATCGCTAATTTCAGCCAAGTTTTCGACTAATCTTTTTACAATTGACTTTCCTGCTATTGGTAAAAGTGGTTTTGGGGTTGTTAACGTATGAGGTCTCATTCGTTTACCCATTCCTGCCATTGGTACAATAATATTCATATTCTATAATTTTATGCTAACACGGTCAGAAACCGATTTTAAAACAATCCTATTTGGTTTTAATTCCTTTGAAAATTTTAAAATTCCCTAGGCCTAATTTTTGTAAGAAAAAGCTAATAGATGTACCCAAAACACCAAACCCATAAATTGAGCTTCGTTTAAAATTAATAGACGATGCTTCCTCAAAATATTTGGTAGGACATGTAACCTCTGCCATTTCATAACCCGCCATTGCAATTTGGGCCAGCATTTGATTATCAAACACAAAATCATCAGAATTAATATTGTAATCAATCGCTTCCAATACCTCTTTTGAAAAAGCTCGGTAACCAGTATGATATTCCGACAACTTTTGTCCCATCATAACGTTTTGAAACAAGGTTAACATTCTGTTTGCGATGTATTTATATACAGGCATACCTCCTTTAAGTGCACCTTTACCCAAAATTCTGGACCCCAACACCACTTGATACACATCATTTGCAATAATATAACTCATTGGCTCAATTAAAGTAGGTGTGTATTGGTAATCAGGATGAAGCATAATCACAATGTCTGCGTTTATTTCGCGGGCTTTATTGTAACAACTTTTTTGATTTCCTCCGTATCCCTTATTCACTTCATGGGTAATGACATGCTCTATCCCTAATTTTTTAGCTAGGGCTGATGTGTTATCGGAGCTTTTATCATCTACCAATATAACTTCATCTACAATATCACGAGGAATTTCGTTATACGTTTTTTCAAGGGTTAATTCTGCATTGTATGCAGGCATTACCACCACAATCTTTTTATTCTTTATCATGTACAAAAAATGTGTGGCAAAAGTAACCTTTGTAAGTAACTAATACCAATTGGATTTTAATTGAAAAAACACGAAATTCATATCACTTCATGCAGCAATCCAAGCACATCTTAAATATGCGGTTGGTTTTCGGAAAAATTAAATTTTTCCGAACGCTGCAATCACCTTATCGGCAAGGGTTGTGGATAGTTTTATATAGGACTCAACCGTCCAACCAGCCACATGAGGGGTTAAAATGGTGTTTTCAGATTCCGCCAAGTATTTAAAATCTAATGGAATTTCATTTTGGGTGAAGTTACCAAAAGCCTTTGTTTCATATTCTAAAACGTCCAAACAAGCGCCCCGTATCTTTCCAGATTTCATTGCTTGCACCAAGTCAGATGTCTTTACTACTTTTCCTCTAGAGGTGTTTATTAAGAAAAATGAATTAGCACAATTATCAATAAATTCTTCCTGTAGCATATATCGGGTTTCCTCGGTTTCAGGTACGTGAAAACTAATAATATTCGATTTAAGTTGTAGCTCTTCTAGGCTAACACTTTTTGCCCATTTATTTGGAAAGTCAGGATGATAGGGGTCATACGCCAGAACCTCCACCTCAAAACCACATAGCTTCTTGGCAAACATTTGAGCGGTGTTTCCATACCCAATCAATCCAACCGTCATTCCGTCTAATTCTATTCCACGGTTTTTTTCTCTATTCCATTGCCCTTGCCTTACCTCATCGTCACCCTGTTTGAGCTTATTAAACAGCATGAGTAACATTCCTAAAGCATGTTCACCTACCGCGTTTCTGTTTCCCTCAGGCGAATTAAAAACTTGTACCCCTTGATTTTGCGCTTCGGCTAAATCAATATTTTCTAACCCGCTTCCGGAGCGAGCAATGAATTTCAAGCTAGAAGCTTTTTCTAAAAAGGCTTGGTCAATAGTGAATTTGCTTCGAATTACTACGCCATGAAAAGTCGAAATTTTGTTTAAAATCTCATCGTGATTCCAACTTGTTCCATCGGTACATTTATAACCGGATTGGGTTAGGGTTTCTTCTAATATTGGATGAACCGTATCTATAAATAAGACTTTCATTTCTAGTATCTTTTAAAAATTGTCTTTGAAACAGAACGTAATTTTGATAAATTTAAAAACAACTTCTGTTCATAAGCTAAATGACAAAGGTGTAGATGTATTGCCCTACTAAAAAGTATATAAATAAACCGGTAATGTCGTTCATAGTAGTAATAAATGGACCTGTAGCCAAAGCGGGATCAACATCAAGTTTTTCCAAACTTAATGGGATTAAGGTTCCCGTAATGGAAGCAAATAAAATAACCAACAAAAGAGACATGCTAATGGTAATACCCAAATGAAAATCTCTAAAAACCAACATACTAAATGTCAACGCTAATAAAGAAATAATGATTCCATTCAATAATCCTTGTTTTAACTCCTTCCAAAGTTTCCCAAGCAAATCATCGGTTTTCAACGTGTTATTAGCCAACCCTTGAACTATAATAGCGGAAGATTGCACGCCTACATTACCACCTGTGGCGGTAATCATGGGTATAAAAAAAGCCAATGCAGGTATAGTTGCTATGGAAGCTTCATAACCTCCAATTACAACGGCACTTAACATACTTCCGCCTACTCCAATAATTAACCAAGGTAAACGTGCGCGCATCAATTGCCAAATACTATCGGAATGTTCAATATCCTCAGATATACCCGATGCCATTTGATAATCCTTATCGGCTTCCTCCCGTATCACATCCACCACATCATCTATGGTAATTCTACCTACTAATCTGTTGAGCGCATCTACTACCGGAAGCGCTACCAAATCATATTTATCCATGATTTGAGCCACCTCTTCCTGAGAGGTATCCGTTTGAACCCCTTCAATATCTTCGATTAAGACATCAATCATTTTGGAATGCACATTGGCCGTTAGTAGCTTTTTTAACGGTAATCTACCTTTCAAAATGTCATTGTCATCTACCACATAAATAGTGTAAATCTGTTCGATTTCTCCAGCTTGTTTTCGCATTTCACGAACTGCTCGTGTAATATCCCAACCTTCTTTAACCACCACCATTTCTTTCCCCATAAGGGCTCCTGCCGTACCTTCTTCATAATTTAAAAGGTCAACAATATGGCTCCCC